>Ga0222710_1000476_pt1 | contig 18343 bp, 19 predicted proteins | sample AntAcemetage1696_FD_181143 | JGI IMG/M metagenome (GOLD analysis project Ga0222710, IMG submission 181143) | Saline water microbial communities from Ace Lake, Antarctica - #1696 | ecosystem: Environmental > Aquatic > Non-marine Saline and Alkaline > Saline | place: Antarctica: Ace Lake... | reverse complement strand
GCAACCGCTCCGCGTCGTGCGCCTCCATCGGGGACAAGTCAGCCGCTTCGGTTAACGCACATGACCCTTTACTCGGAAAGAAACCCTGCACGACGTCGGAAAAAACCTGAATGTGCCCCCCCTCGTGTGCAGGTCGGCGGTTAAACACGAAGCTGTGTCTGGCGCTTATCGGCGCGCCGTCGGCGCCGAGACCGCCGCCCACGGATTCGGCGATGAGGGAATCTCGGGGGACGCCCGCGTCGTCCGCAAAAAGCACATCCGTGGGGTCGCCGTGCCGCGACCCCAACAGAAACACCCGCGGTTTCAAATCAGGCACGCCGAAGCTCGCCGCCGCGATTGTGCGGTGCGCCCACCGGTACCCTGAGATTGTAAAAATAAATGTCAGTCTCGTATGGGCAATCAGTCGGCGGAATGTGGTATTTGGGAAACACTTACCTAACCGCTCAAACTCGGACACGAGGTCGCACACCACGGGCACGGCTTCGCCATCCGCGGACTCCAGCAACGACGAAGGAGCTTCGATCAACACCCACGCCACGGGGGTTGTTTTCATTAGCCGCAACACTTGTTTCAGCTTGCTCGCCACCGAATCTTTGCTCCAGCTCTCCCTCCAGCTCCCTTCTAATTCGGCGTCCATCACCGAAGCGACTAAAAGGTCCACATCCGGTGGGAGCTTCTCCAACATGCTGGGTTCTTTGGGCTGGCAAATCCCTTGAAACCGCGCCGCTAAAACCTCCCGCGCCTCCCGGTGCGTTTCCGTTTGAAGAATGATCTGTGAGTGTAATTGAAAAGTGTCAGTCTTGTGTATCGCGATGTATGGACAAACAGTCAGGGCAGAGGTAAGACGTCCCTTCTGGTACGAGTATGGGCAAACAGTGTCGGGCGGATTTGAGAAAGCCCCAACACGTACCTCGTGCCCCGCGAGCGTCAACCCGTAGTCAAGAGCCCCGCACCCGCTGAACAGAGACGCGACTTTCAGGCGCCCGGAGGTGTACGCCTTTCGGGGAAGGGGAAGGGGACAGGGACGTGGGATTGGGGTTAGTGGGTCGCAGTGGGAGTTAGTGGGAGTTAGGGTCGAGTTAGGTTCGTCGAGGATGGCGCGTCGCCGCGGCGCGAAGAGTGATTACAAAAAAACGCCTGGCCTTGCCCAAAAAGAGGCTTCCCTTTTCCTCCTCTTCAAAACCCTGCCTGGCGGATTCCACCAGGGTGGCAAAATCCGAATGGGTGCCCGCGATGGGGTGTCCCCTGGTGGGTTTCGGAACGCGCGTTTCGCGTCGGGTTTGTGCGGTTCGTTTCGTAAGCCTGGCGCGATTGCGATGCGGGCTTTCGCGGTGGTGTGTGGTGTCGCGTGAACCACCCACGCGCGGATCGAACCACCACGGGGCTGACACAAAAACGACCCCAAACGCAATCGCCCGCCAAAAAACCGGGGCTGGCGGCCGCGGATCTGCGGGTCGGGGGGTCGGGTTCGCCCAGGGCGCGTCGCCTTGTGGCAACGATCGGTCTTGATATCGAGTACCAACCCTGTTACGAAGCGAACTGGGGTGATTTAAAGAGCACAAGGGGCTTACCAAGGTGTCCATCGCGCTTTTGCGTGACGCGCCGCGTGCGCAATGTCGCAATCGAGGAGCCACGATCGATCGATCGATGGGAGGATCGAGGCCCGCGGTGATGACGACGGCGGGTTCGCGGGTACGACTTCAGGCGATCGCGGTCCGCCTTTCGCGAATCCTTTCGCGACCGTAAAGTGAACCTGACTTGGAAGGCGAGGTCGACCACGCGGGAGAGGCGACGGGGCCTACCTCGCGCGATTGGGTGTGGGCGCGTGGAAAACGAGGGCATCCTCCTTGGAATGTTCTTTGCATGGGTCGACATGTCGCTTGGGGTAATCCAGTTCATAACATCGTCTCATCGTGTCAACCACGACTGGACCCTGCGAGTGATGTCTCCTCTCCTACTACCCGCCAGACCCACGCGCGCGCGCGTGGGACTCGCCATTTCGTTTCGTTCGCGCGATGGCCGGCCACCCGGGGGGTCCTCCACAAAATCCACAAGACATGGACGCGTTGAGACGGAAACTCGCCACGCTCGGCGCCATCAACGAAGGGCTGCGTGACGAAAACGAAGAGCTGCGAGGGAAAGCCACCTCGATGGGTGGTGGTGGTGGTGACACTGCGTCGTCCGGACGAAACGCCGAGACACTAAAAGGGTTGCAGACTTGTTTGGACGATTCCAAACAAGTCATCGCCTCACTGACCAGGCAACGGGATGAGCTAGAGGAACAGGTGCTTGAAACGTCGACCGACGGTTCCGATGTGAAGAAGAAACTCGAGGCTAGTCAAGATCGGCTACGAACGCGCGAACGCGAGCTGGAGGCCCAAAAAAGAGAGGTTGGTGCGTGCAACGGCGAGCGACGTAAGCTCGAGTTGAGGGTAACAGACGCGCTCAGGGAGAGGGACGGTGTGATGACTAAACTGAAAAAGATGGAAACGCAAAGCCGGTTCGCGGCTGAAGATCACGAAAAAGAAAAGAGAGAAGCAACGTTGATCATTACCGATTTGCGCCGGCGCGCGACGTTGACGGAACAGAACGCGGCGAATGAACGAACGTCACTACGACAGCACCTGGAAGCGGCGACAAACGCTGCCGAGGCTGCTTTCGGGGAAGAAGCGAAACACGCGTTGGGTGCTTTCGAGAAAAGAACCACCGCGGCGGAGGCGGAGGCGGCGCGGTGTCGCCGTTTAGCCGACGCAGCGAACAGCGCCCTTCGCGCCGCTTCGGATGCTTTCGAAGCGGACCTAGCCGTGGCGGAGGTTCGAGCCCGGAAAGGGGAGGGTTTAGGACGGTCCGTAGACGCCGCGGTTGCCGAGGCGCTTGGGGAAACCGCGTTTCTGGTTTCCAGCGCGAACAAACGCGCGAGCCGGCTACAAACGGAGTTAAAGGAATTAACAACCGACACAGACTCGCGGGTCCGGGCGCTTGCGGACCAGGTTGAGGGTTTAGGTGGAAAACTAGCACAGCGTACGGCGAGGGTTGACGCGTTGACACGAGAACTCGCGACGAGCGCGGAACGTTTCTCGCGAGTCACTCTGGACCACCGGGGCGTTGTCGACGCCCTGCGAGCTCGAGTAAAGGCGACCGAGTCGGAGTCGGCGCGCGCGAACGCGGCGGCGGCGGCGGCGGCGGCGGCGGCGGCGGCGGCGGAAAGTAACGAACGCGATGAGCTCTTTTCGGCGAACGAGAAACGACTGGTGGAGGCTGAGGAAACACTCCGCTCGCTGGTACTGCGGAACACGGAAACCAGTGTGAGTCACGCGCGTTTCGCGGGTGACCTGGCCGAGGCGAGGGAAACAATCAACCGGCTGGAAGGCTTGGTGACAGAAAACGAGAAGAACGACGCGGAAAAGGTGAGACGTTCGCCGAAGGTGACAACAGACACAGAAGACAAGGGCAAGGTACCTCGGTCTCGGGAGAGAAAGAATGACAAACCGGCCGAAACCGGTGTCGGGTCCGGGTTCGACGTGAACGCGCTGGTCGCGGCGCGGCGCGGCGCGTTTGTTTTTAAGGATGAAATCGACGAAGCGTCGTTGACGCGCCGGGAGAAGCGTTTGTTGGCGAAAGAACGCGTAGCGCAGACTGACTTGGTCCGGACCGCGCTTAACGAGGCTGAGCTGAAATTTCAAGACACCCTGCACAAGGCGAGACTCGAAACGGCTGACGTAACGGCTCGGCTGGGGTTGGCGCAGGGGACGCTTGTCGAGATCGCGGCTGGCGCGCTGGTTGGGGAGGAGGATTCTGAACAGACCAACTCTGAATCTTTTGAAGCGCAAAGTTCTGCGTCTGGTTCCCTTGAAAAAGAACGGCCATTCACGAAAGAAAAGGCCCGACTAGCCCTGGCGCGACTGCGTTGTGACGCGAATGAATCCCGGGCAAAACACTCGGCGCTGATGCGTGACCACGAGACCCTCTTAGAGGTTCTCGGCGAGAAAACCGAAGCCGTTGATGTTTTGGAGAGGAAAGTTTCGGTTTTTATCGCGGAAAAAGAAACGCGCGAAGCGATGGACGCCCATCGAACCGTTTTAAGGAACGCCAGCCGAAGCGCACTACACGAGTTGTACGTCTCCACGCAAACGCACGAGCTGTACGTATCACGGAGGGGTGTGGACCGGGGGATGGATTTGCTCGTGGATGAGTAGAACCTTTAGTTTTGTTTAGCGCGCTGTTTTTTTAGCCTTCAAATCGTCACGTATCAATCTTCAGTGCGCCCGCATTCTCCATGGCGCCGGAGGTATCCCCCGCGGGCGCCACCACGGTCTCGCCCATGCCTGACCAGGAAACGGTAGTGCTGGTCAACAAGTTCTGCGCGCAGACGGTTGATATGCTCAACGCGGTTTCCTCCACGTGCGAGCGCAAGCTCGTTGATTTGGCGCGGCGAATTCACGGCGTGGAGGGGAAACTCGAGATGTTGGAGGCGAAGCTGGCGAGCGTGCCACGTGATGACAACGAACGGGACGAGCGCGAAGTGCAAACACCGCCTCAGGTGATATAGATAGACTAGGGTTGATGCACAGAAACGGACGGGACGGGTGGCGACCGACACAACGAGCGAGGACCGACCCGGGCCGAGTAGCGTAGATTTTAAATGTAGTGCAGTCAGTGCGAGACGATGGGCAAAAAGATGAGACTCCGACGCATTTGGTCACTACGATGCAATGAAATAGACGGGTCTTACAAACACCCTACACCCTCTTTAAAGCTTACGCCGTCGCCAGCGCCAGCGCCGCCGCCTTGGCGACTTGCCGGTTCCACTTCGGGCGCGTGGGGATTAGGGTAGCCACACCGCCAGCGGCTTCGATCTTCGTCTTCGCGGATTCGCTGTACGCGTGCGCGTGCACGGTGACCCCAGAGGGGAGGTCGCCGTTCCCTAACACCTTCAGGGGCAGGTTCCTGTAGTGCCCTGACGCGGTGATCACCCCGGCGGACTTCAAAGATTCAATCGTTATGTCGGACCCGGCATCGAGCTTTGAGGACGCCAGCGCCGCGGCGATGTCGTCCACGTTGACGATGACGAACTTATCACGCCCCGCGCCCATGCCCCCCGCGATACCTTTCAGCTTGGGAAACCTCCTATACATCGGGGTCTGCCCCCCCTCGAACCCCGGGCGTGTACCCCTGCCGGACCGCGCTTTCTGCCCGCGCATACCGAAACCGCACGTCCCGCCTTGCCCGGCGCCGTACCCGCGGCCTTTGCGCGTGCTTTTTTGCCGCGCGCCTTTCAACGGGGATAGGTTGTGCAGCCGCAGGCGCTCTTCGTCCGCCACGACGGTCATGGTGACGCGTTCTCGCCGCGCGGCGGCAACAGGAGCGGCCATACGCACGCGCGAGCCCGCCATCGCGGAGCGCGAGAACGAGAGGTTTGTCTGGGGGTATGGATGGATTGTAGGGAACAGGGTCAGAGAACGATTCGTGAAAAGAATCCTTGACGAACGAACAGGATAACGCGCGCTGTCGATATCGCGTGCCGATGCCGACGCCGCGTCGGAAACGCGTGCGGTGCTTTCGCGTCGTGAACCGGACCGCCGGGTGTCACGGAAAGGTGCGTCCGTGCCGCGCTCGCCGAACCGCGCTGAGCTCGTGCCGGAACCGCGGTCGCACGAGGCCGGCGGCGTCGGAAGCCGTCGCGGAAGCGGCGAGCCATCAGAAAGACGACGACCTAAACCCTTAACGCGTGTCACGATGACGCGTGCATGCGCCGGCCATTGCGCCGCGCCGCCCAATACGAAACATTAACAAACACGTACCGTGTGGGAAACCCCCAACGACGCCATGGTGAAAGACGCCATCGTGACGGATGGGACGGACACACGGGGTGCGCGACTCTAGTGAGGCGTACCGCGCGTCGCGACGGGACAATCAATCTCAAAAGCGTCGCTCGAAAAAAGGGAAAACACGTCACACGAGGTTCTGTAAATTTCCCACTTTCGCCTCGAAACTCGCTTCCCTAAGCGTCGACCGTCAGATTGGTCCGCGAAGAGGCGTGTCGCGAGTCCCCCAAACACGATGCCCACGATCCACGTCAAGGCGACTTCCGGGGCGAAGATCACGGTTAGTGTTGAGCTCGGTGTGTTGGTCAGCGATTTAAAGCAAACCCTGGCCTCCAGTGACAAAGCCAACGTCCCTGCGTCGCAACAAAGGCTCATTTACCGCGGCCACGTTATGAAGGATGAACGGACGCTGGAGAGCTACGGTACGTGTGCGGTCCACGGATTTAGGGAACCGTGTGTGTGTGTGTGTGTGTGGTGTGTCACGTCATGGCACGTCATGCCACACACATGACTCGCGACGCGGTGCCCCGAAAAGCACGCGAACTCCCGGTCGGACGAAGAGCGCGCCCGCGTGTCAGATTCAGGTCGTCGACGCACTTTTTCAGACTGAGATCTCGATCTCAGACTTCTCGTTGAAAGAGTACCTTATGCCCACCTCCTGACCCACAGTCACCAATTTCAATCAAAAATTGCAGGTCTCGCCGCGGAGCACACCGTGCACTTAGTGAAAGGCCTGGCGCCTGGAGCCGCAGTCGCGGCGACACCCGCCGCGCCAGCCGCGCCGGCGCCAATCGCGCCTTCGCCCGCAAATAACGCCGGAAACATGGGAGGTGGCTTCGGAGGCATGGGAGGCTTCGGAGGTATGGGAGGCATGGGTGGAGGTATGGGCGGTTTCGGCGGCGGCGCGGGCGGCGCTCCCGAATTCAACCAGATGCAGCAGCAGCTGCAGCAGAACCCGGGGATGATGAGGGATATGCTTAATTCGCCCATGATGCGCGGCGCGATGGACGAGATGTCCCGGAACCCCGAGATGTTACGGCAGATGATCAACGCGGATCCGCGTATGCGGGAGGTTATTGAGCAGAACCCCGAGCTTGGTCATGCGTTGAACGACCCGGAGACGTTACGGCGGACTTTCGAAGTCGCCGCGAACCCCAACCTGATGGCGGAACAGATGCGGCTCACCGACCGAAGTTTGGCGAACATCGAAGCGCACCCCGAAGGATTCAACGCGCTTTCAAGGATGCACAACGATGTGAGCGAGCCCATGATGCGCGCCGCGGAGGGCAGGGGGGTAAACACAACTAACTCAACCTTATCGGACCCGAACAACCCGTTCGCCGCTATGTTCGCCGCGAACCCGGTGGCGGGGGCGAATACGCAGACTAGTAACACCGCCGCGGGTGGCAACGCGGGTGGTACCCCCGATCCTTGGGCCCCACACGTCCCGGGTTCGAACCCAGCGGGAGTGGGGAATCCGGGCAACCCTTTCGCGAGCATGTTTGGAGGCATGGGCGGTGGCGGTGGCGGTGGTGACGCGATGGGCATGGGTGGCTTGGGCGGGATGGGAGGTGGCATGGCCGGCCGAGACCCGCAACAGATGCTTAATCAAATGGAGCAGGTACGAATTGCATTTCCCAAATCCAGGTACACTGTTTTATCTCTCAGCTGGTGACTGTTTGTCCATACATCGCCCAATACATGACTGACACTTTTCTTTTCTTTTTCGCAGATGCTGGAGAACCCGGTGATGGCGCAGATGATGAGGGAGATGATGAGCAACCCGGAGGTTTTCCAGCAGATGATCGACAGCGACCCCGCGTTGCGTCACATGACGGAAACTAACCCCGGGATGCGGGAGATGTTGAGCAACCCGGAGATGTTACGGCAGATGACCAATCCCGACACGCTGCGCAACCAGCTTGCCATGATGCGGGCGATGGGGGGTATGGGGAACGGGGGTACAGGAGGTATGGGTGGGGGCTTTGGAGGCATGGGAGGAGGGCCGGTGGGTGCGCCAAATGGAACCCCCCCCGCCGAGCTATACGCCGCGCAGCTGACACAGATGAAGGACATGGGTTTTTTCGACGAAGCGCAGAACATCCGCGTGCTGCAGCAGTGCATGGGGAACGTGTCTGCGGCGATTGAGCGGTTGCTCACGGGGCCGTGACTGGAGAAGGGCGGCAGGGTTTAGGGTTGTATAAACCCTAAACCCAGGGAGAAAAGATTCCAAGAATCCAAACTTCGAGACGATGTCGTCCGCGCGTTGAAAACTCAAAACTAACTCTACGCTCTTTTGTGCGAGTACATCGAGTTTCTCAAGCTTCGCATTTCCTGGATCGTGCGACTAAGTGCCTTGTCGCACAGGTAGCACACAATCGGAAGAAGCAACGCGAGGCACGCGATCCACAGTTTTTGCGGACTAACAGACCCGGTATCGCTTGACTCGCCTCGCGCGACTTCCCGGAGCGCGGCGACCCACCCGGCTGCGCTCGCCGCGCCGGCGCCAATCCCCGCTACGCCGCAAATATTTGCAAAGCGTCCCCTCCAAAGGATTCGATCCCCCGCGGGTGCTTCTGCTAATGTCGATACACACGACACACACATGGAGGCTCCGGCTAGCAGCAGTGCCACCGCGGTGGTCGCGTCTAGCCAGAAAACATGGAACAACGTAACGGGCGGGTCGTGAAAACGCACGTACAGCTCGAGATGCACGGGCTGACTCCACACTCGGTCCAGATTCGTACCGTCGCTCATCGCGGTGATACACGCGAGTCTTGTGAAAAACGCACCACAAAGAACAGAGACACTTCCGAACACTACTCGCCACCGTCTCGCGGACCTTAGTGCTTGGCCCTCCAAGTCACGCACGACGGTCTCCTGTTGCTCTTCATCTAAGATCTGAGATGGTGACGATGCTTCTCGCGATAGCGCATCTCGAGACGTATTTCCGAACCTTAATCCCCGCGTGTCACCCCCCACCCCCACCCCCCCGCGGCTTCGCAACGCGGAGAACATTGACGGGGCCGTGCCGTGCCCGTTGTCGGGTCCGTCTGTCCTCACGCGTGTGTGTGGGGGGGTCCTCGCTTCCTTCGCCGGTCAAGACACCGTCGGGGTCTCCTGGGAAGTGCCGAGCGTGGAAAGTAAAAAGCCGACGATATTTTTTGCGCCGGTGCCCTTTGGCGATAAAAGGTATCAAACGCCATTGTCGTTTGGTACCTCTAAAGGGCACGGCACTCGCGGACGCGCCGTCGCCGCGCTTTTCCGCGGCGCGCTTCCGGTGTCGAGCAAGGCGAGTAGTTGTCAGGGAAACGGTGTGTCCGTGGTAAGCCGAGGCGCGCGGGATACGGAACAGGACGCGGTGGTGCGTGGTGGTACGCGTTTCGTTTTGAGACAGAGATTCTTCCCTGCTTTGATCAGATCTGAAAACCACCGACACCGGCCGTCATGGCGAGTCTCCCCACCGATTGCCCTGCAACCTGCGGCTTTACGGCCTGGCGATGGACGCAACACTGGTTCGGTGACTGCGTGTGTTCAACACGCGACGAGGTTTCCTTCGTGCTAGGGTTGACTTCCGTCATCGCATGGGGCATCGCGGAGATTCCTCAGATCATCACCAACTTTCGCACGTGCGTATTGGGCCTTTCCCAAATCCAGGCACACTGTTTACCGCCCCTACGTGACTGTTTCGAGTGCACTACTGGTAACAATTACTGCCGTACTGGCAACTGCTACGTACGTCACAAATGCACTGTTACCTGCTCTTTATGGAGTACAGTCGGAAAGTCCTACCACTACGACTGTTAGCCGAATGCCCGCCCGTAATTACTCACACGAGTCACGGGAAGACTGACCCTTTTGTTTTCCATTCGCAGCGGCAAATCCGACGGCATCTCCTTCGCCTTCGTCGCGACGTGGCTCACCGGTGACGTACTGAACCTCGTGGGGTGCGTGGTGTCCCCAACCCTGCCCATGCAGCTGTACACCGCGATCGTGTACACGGCGACCACGATAGTGCTCATAGGGCAGCACTTGCTGTTTTCGGTTAGGAACGGAGATGAAGGCCATGATGGCTCCATCGATGACTCACGCGAACAGCCCCTTCTGGGAGAAGAAGAAGAACTCCAAACGCACCCACCTCCCGACGTCGAGTCAATCGCGGTGAGGGCATCGCAGCAGATGGGTACCGGAAGTCCCACGCGAGTCGGCGCGCGCGCGATCAGAGACACTCGCCAAAAGCGGGACAGCGCGCATCTGATGCAGTCGCCATCAGGCCCGTCGTCGGCGAGGACGTTCGTACACATGGGCAGCTGGGGAGGCGCCCCCGGGTCGTTGTTTGGAAGGGACAACGGCAGAAGCGTTTCCAACCATGCACGGACCTCGCACCACCACTCACCACGCGTAGGCAGAGGTAACGGCGAAGGCGTTTCGGACACGACACACACCACGCCTCAGTCCGTAAATAGCGCAAACGCGCCGCCTCGACACGGCGCGTCGTCGTCGTCCAGGCCTCCGCGGTCGTCGTCGTCGTCGCGTACGACGTTGCTCGCGACCGCGACCGCGGCGCTTGGGGTCGTGGCGATTGTAAACGTGACGACGCTGAGGTATTCGAGTTATTTGACAGACACGGATACTGGTGGAGATATGAGTATGTCGAGTTTCGAGGATACTGGTGGAGATACGAGTATTGCGAGTTACGAGTCGGGTTATGAGTCGTCGATTGGAACGTCCGGGTTCTTGGGCGATTCCTTTCAGAGCGCGATGACAGCCAGGAGCGGCAACAACGCGACGAGCGACAGCGGTAAGTCACCGGGAGACGGCTACGCGCACGCGCCGCTGGTCAAAGCCCCCCCGTGGCTCGGCCTGACCCTGGGCTGGTCCACCGTGTTTATCTACAGCACCGGCCGGCTGTGTCAAATCCAGGTACGGCCTTGCGCGTTTCCCAAATCCCGACACGCTGTTTACCGCCCTTCTTTGATTGTTTGAGCGTACTACCGCCCGGAACAACTGTTACAACTACATACATCACAATAGCCTGTTTGCTCATACAATACACCCCAAGACTCAAAACTGACACTTTGTTTTATTTATCCCAAGATGAACCACACGAAACAGTACGTCGAGGGTTTAAGCGTGAGCATGTTCGTGTTGGCCGTGGTGGGTAACTTCACCTACGCCGCGTCCATCGTGGCGCGAAGCTCGCGGTGGTCGCGCCTCGCCCCAAATCTGCCGTGGCTGGTGGACGCGTGCGCCTGCTTACTAATGGACGCCGTCATACTGGCGCAGTTCTTCTGGTACTCTGGTGCTACATCCGCGAAATCGCAGGGCGGGGGCCCTAGGACTGGGGATAACACTTTTGGAAACGATATCGGGGACGACGACACGATCGACGGCTTGCGCGTGTCCTACGTGCCCCTGCACGGCAGCGAATCAGAGGACGACTCCGAGTTGTGGGACGAGTGAAGTTTGACGTTTTGGTTTGTTTACCCAGGGAGACTTTAGACGTCCTATACGAGTGTAATAACGATTGATAATAACTCGAGACCTTTCCTTGAAACTGCGCACGATTAACAGGCAAATAAATAATCGCACCACAGCACCTGCGCGGCGCGTTTTTTGCGGGCGAAAATTGATATTCATTTTAGAATCTAAACCCAAGCTTACCAGTACTTCAATCTACTTCAATCCGTGCGGAACTCATCGCCATCGCTGCTACGCGGCTAACTCGTCCGCGTTGTTTCCCAGCGCGGCCGCCGCTGCTCCCGTGGCGCCAGCCCCCGCCGTGGCCGCGGCGTACGCTCTTGCGATAAAAAAAAGAAAGTGTCAGTCGGTCGTAACGTGAGTGAGTAAACAGTTACAGGTAATAACCGTCCCTTCGCAGGACGAGTATGGGAAACCAGGGAGTCTATGATTTGGGAAAGGCGCAACACGCGTACCTTCGAAACGCCACGGCGTCGGCGGCGACGTTTATTGACCGCGGCGCGCGGCGGGACATGCGCATGCGGTCGTACAAGCGCGCCAGGGCGGTGTGCCCGAACGTGAACGAAACCTCGATACGATAAAAAAGAAACTGTCAGTCTCGTATGGGCAATCAGGGAGGCGGAATGTGGTGATTGGGAATACTCGCCTCGGCGCCCGCCACGAGCATCACGTCCAACATCACGGAGTCCACGTCGTCCAGGTCGGTGAACTTCTTTTGGGGAACAGGACTATGGTGACCTGCTGTCGCGAGTGCTGCGTTGTGGGTCTCGGTGGTAAGGGTCTCACGGGACGTAGTTACGTTACTAGTGCTCTCCCGGGACGTACTACCCGTACCAGCGCCGAGCGTGACCGAGGTTAGTTTGCTGATCACCAAATCAGCCGCGACGAGGCACCCTTTCGATTTCAGGTGCGCCAGAAACTCCGGGTCCTGGTCATCCGTAGCGACGTACATGGGCGCGAGGGGTACGCACAGATCGAGGACAGGGGCGTTTTTGTATGCATCCCAGTCACACAACAACGCGTCGAACGCCCCGCTGCGTTTGGCGTCGAACTCGTGCGCCGCTTTTTTCTTTTCTTTTTGGCTGAGATGGGTAAAACAAAAGTGGTTAACGTCTTTCGTAACGTGTATGAGGGATTGGTATGAGTAAACAGTCAGGGTAACAGTCACCAGCGAAAGGTCCGAACAGGCACAGGCGCGTTAACGGTGAAACGCCGTGCCGCCTGATTCGGGAAAGCCAGGGGTCCGGCCGTACCGTTTGCTTCGCACGCCGCACTTATCCCCTCGGCGCCAGTGCAGCGCCGTGTACCTGTCGCTTATTTTGAACGCGGGCGGGGTGGGGCGGTAGGATGTTTGGGTGTTACCACCTTCAGTGTCATCCTGCGCTGCGCCGCCAGTCTCCAAATTTAACCCCCCTGACGCCTTACCACCCGATCCCCCCTTACTAGTCACCACATTCAGCGCCATCGAGTCCACCGCGTTTGCCCACCAGTGGTGGAACCGGCCGAGCGGGCGAAAGTCCAGGGACCGCCACGCATTCGCGGTTTCGCCGTGCCGCGCTTTGTTGTAGTCGGCGTCGCCGAAGGTTGAGGCGACGCACAGGGTTTCTTTTCTTTCTTGTGGCGATGAGAGTGACGATTCGTTTTCCATTTTCCGTAACTCCGCGACGATCGTTTCGTACGATTTGTATTCACCGCCGCGCGCGACGACCGCCTTTGTTAAATTCGCGCTCGTCAAGAACTGCACGTCCACATCGCCGATGTTGCTTGTTAAGCACTCGTCCGGAAATAGCTGTGGGAAGTCTTTCACGCGTTGCGGCAGGGAAACGTCTTTCCAGGAAATCAACCGGTCAACGGTGTCTGTCGCGCCGTCGCCGGAGATGCGCACGTAGTCGTCGAACAGTAACGGTTTTTTTGTTCGCGTCGCGTCACCCAAACCGCCGCCCAAGTCATAATGCGGCGACGCGAACACCGGCCAAACGACCAGGGTTCGGTTCAGCTCCCTGGCCATCGCAGCGTACGTGCTGATGCGCTTGAACTGGTCACCGAAACCCGCGCTGGTGGTTAACCCGATGAGGTACTTTCGGCCGTCTTGTGTGACTTCCGGGTTTGGCGAACGCTCGCCGGTTTCGTCTGACTGTTTGTCCACTGACGGCTCTGGTACCCCATCCCCGAGCGCGGGGAAGAACAAGTCATCCATTTCAAGAAGTGAAGAAGTTTCGTAAGTTTCAAGAGTTTCGTCGCGTCCATCCCCGGCAGAGAAAGTCCTTCCGAGCAAAGGCGTTTCCCGGATCGGTGTAATCGCGCCGGCGCGGCGCTCGGCGTCGCCCGTGTTTTTAGTCGGTGTTTTTAGTCGTCCATCCGTAGTACCATCCGTAGTACCATCCGCAGCACCACCAGAGTCCCCCCCGAGCGCACCAAGCACGTGTAGACCGGCGCGCGCGGCGGTCGGGACGGATTCGTCGCTTTGGAAAGCGTTCGAATTCGGCGTATCATTCCCATTCTTATCCCCATCGCCCTCGCTTTCTTTGCCCCAAACGCGGTGTTGTGTGGTTGCAGAGTCGGAATGGAAAGCGCTCGTCCTCGTCCATGCCGTACTCCAAGCGAGCGGTGCTGGCTTTGTTTGTATAAAGTCAAGACTGTTTGCTTGTTGGCGCCGCCGTCTCATCAGCGCGGGGGTTTGTCGCGCGGACGAGAATTTCGTGGGGAAGTTTCTCACCGCATCGGCGATGTCGGCATGATTACTCCCCGCGGTCACCAGACTCGCCGCCAAAACGCACGCGGTGCCCAAAACCAAGGTCGCACCGAGCACGACTCGCGCGCGCGTTTTGGGCGCGCGAGGCGTGGGTAACGCGGAGGTGTCGTAAACATCGTCGTCCGACGAGTTCGTGCCAAGATCGTGTTCAGATGTCACGACCGTGAACCGCGAAGGTTTCAGAATCGGCGTGAGCTCGTCTTTGGTTGCGACGCGTTTTCCACGGGGACCACCGAGCCATTCTCGGGAACGCGCTCCGTGTGTCTCCCGAGTGGACGATGACGTGTGCGTATCAGTGGACCTCGTTCCCGAAGTACTCGCGCCGCGGCCGGCAAGTGCTCTCCTCCCGAAACCCGCCTCAACATCGTGGGTGGTCGTCCCATCCAAGACCCACTCGTCTTCGGACGACGACTCGCTCGGCTCGCCGCCCTCGCGTCGTACGCGGCCCCGATTTGACTCGCCTGTAGTGTCGTCTCGTCGCACGTCCCGACTACCCATCACACAAGTTCCCAACACCTACGCGCCGGGAGCCTGCCCGCGCGGCGGTGACTGCCGCTGCGTAATGAAGCGGAGGTTACACGAGTGGTCGCTCGAAATCTCGACACGTCATTCCGCAAACTCCTCGCGTTTCTTTCGCCGCGCACTTTTCGCCGCTCCCCAATCTTCGTCGCGCGGACACGGATAACTCCGACCGTCCGTTCCTCGACCACCATGGCGGCGATTTCAGCCAACGCGTTCCGCACCGTGGGTGTGGTGAGTGCGACGCGCACACACGTGGCGTCAAGTGCCAGGGCGGTGTCTATGCCGGCGCGCGCGGTGGCGACGAAATCGAGCATGGGTTTCGCCAGCCAAACACAGAGGCGCAACGTTGCGATGGCCGTGTCCAGGGGCAGGTCCAGCACGAACACCACGCGCGGTTTCGAGGTTGTCGCGCAGGCTATCAGCGAGGTACGTATTGTCGTAGTTATACACATGTCAACTCCGGGGCTCGAACCGCCGCGGAACGGTCGCGACGGCCGCGCCTTACCGGCCCCGGCGGACCGCATCGACCGCTTCCATCGCCAAAACCCTGACCTGAACGCGAAGAAACGCGGGTTTTTTTTCATTCGCGTCGGTAGTGACGTCTTCGGGAAGGTACCGGGCCTGTCGATGCGACACGACTTAAACCAAACGGAAACGACAACGATGTGTGGGGTAAACCCAGGCATTACGTGTTCCGGTTGCGTGTCGTTTAGTTTGGGGGAATTACGTGCCGCGCGCGCGCACCGCGACCCGAATCCAATTGAAGCCCTAAGCGGGGGAAGCTGGGGAAAGCGTTATCCATTACTTATTGTTTTCGCAACAGAACAACGAGAGTCCCGCGCCTGTTACAAGTACTAACTTCCCACCCCAAACTCTTTCACCTCACGTTACAGCCCGCCGCTACCGAAACCGTCCCAGAGTCCGCCGCGGATGCCACCGAAGCCGTGTGCTACCTCAGGGGCGTGCACATGAGCCCGTACAAAGTGCGCAGAGTTTTGGACGTCATCAGAGGAAAGAGCTACGAAGAATGCCTCATCATGCTCGAGTTCATGCCCTACCGAGCCTGCGAGCCCGTGCTCAACGCTTTGTTCAGCGCTGCGTCCAACGCGAAGAACAACCTGGGGATGAACAAGGCTAAGCTGTACGTGTCAGAGGTCACCGCGGACGGCACGGGGACGATGAAGCGATTCCACCCTAGGGCGCAGGGACGGCCGTTTCCCATTCGCAAAAGGACTTGCAACATCACGCTGAAGATGAAGGAACGCTAATGGGGTACTGCAGTAGTTAGAAAAGGTCACCACCGTAGTAGTCACCTTTGAGAGTACTGTGTTACTGTCTTTAGCGCTTTTACATGTCATATACTCTATGATTTATTCCCTTCACATCATCTACCCTTTGACTGCATTTCTTCAGCACTACTCGTTTTCCGTCGACGTCATCTCGTCTCTCACGTCTCGGCTCTCACGCCCCGACCGTTCCCCCTTCTAACACCTCCTCCGGTCTACTTCTTCCCCGCTGCCCTCTGTTCAATCGCGACGTCCACGTCGTCCTTCCTCCGCACCTGGTACATGGTGTACAAATACGTCGCCCCCGCGAGCCCGAGAAGCGTCCCGGCAATGGCGTAGTTACCCACTGCTCTTTGCCGCGCCCAGTGGGAAGGGGGAAGGTGGTCCAGACCCATCGTCCGTTAACCCTAAACCCAAAAGAACCACGGTCAACACACACACCACTACGCACTACCCAGACCGTCGATAACACAGGTCTGTGACGTACGCACGTGCGTCCGCGCGACCCGGTTTGTGCGAATCTATTAGAGTGGCTACATTCGTTTCCAATAAAATAGTGAACTTGGAAATGCTCCCTCGCGCGGACAAAACAGCGCCGCTACCAGGGCCTCACGATGTGCACCCCCTTGTGATATGTTGCGAGAAGACACTTTTGCTTGAGAGTGTATATCACTCATGTGTTACTCTATCCTAGTGATGGCTATTTAACTATTCTAAGCTAGTGCTAGTTCCGGCGCGTTCGCCAATCGATCGATGTGCATTTTCAATAAATCCATCCTCCGCCGCGCCGCCGCTCGCCCAACCATTAGACGCCGGACACAAAAAACCCAGTAAGCGATCAGAGTACTAGCATCATGCAAGTCAGCTCAGCCGAGCGGTAGGCCCGGCTACTATGAAGACCGTCGTGAAACTCATGGTTTTCTCGTCACTTCGCAGAGGCGTGGGTTTTTCTTTTCGTGGCGTCAATCAACGGCGATGGCGCGCGCCGAGGCGCTTCTTCGTCGTGAATGTTTGCTCATACGAACCCTCAGTCTCGTACGTCTCGCGTCGTGACGATGCGACACTCCTGGAGCGATGAGAGTGAAATTTTACACGAGGTCAGGCACAGAATGAGACTGCTTGTCACACAGAAAGACCGCGCTGCCAAAAAAACAAAGCACGACTCGTATGACTTTACAGTGAGACTTCGTCCCGCAAAGAAAAAAAAAAAGAGCTTCAGACCGCGGACTGGGCCCGCAAGTTTCGTGCCAAGCGAAGGCACGAGTGCCTATATGCGCCTTCGAGGATAGGTTCACCCGCGTACTCGCGGCTTCCTCATAGGCGCACCGCGTTACACACTTTAGGGTTTCATCCTAAGCTTTCTTTGTTAAAAAAAACAAAACACCAAAAAAAAACCCTCCGAAAACCCAATCAATTTAAGTACCCGCCGCGCCGCGCCAATGCTCGGTGGAAGAAGAAGTCGTTTTGTGGATTTGTATGCGCACAGGCGGAGGCCTCCTAACAAACAGCCTCGAGTGTTGTCGTCATCGCAATTTGGTCACAGCGGCGCGGGTACTTTGGATTGATTGATTCTGATTTCCGAAGGTTTCTTTGCGGGGTGGCGAGAGCGAAAAAATCGCGTAAAAAAAAGACCTTTCCTAAGAAAAGAAAAGAGAGAGTGTTCGCGCCGTTTCCAAGAGACGCCGCATTGAAACAAAGATAGTAAGTCAACACTTCGCGGCGAACCAGTATAGACACGTGTGGATGTGTGGGCCGACGAACGCCGCGTTGCGGAATTGAATCCGCAGGCAGCTGCCTGATGGTCGGCCCGGTGCGGGTGAGTAATATGTTTACGTGCGTCATTTTCGTCGACGTACCTGTTTGGTGGACCAAAATAAAGAAACGTAGGTTAGCCGGGTGCGTCTTGTCGGTGGGTGCGTTTCCATCGGCGGTGCGAAAAAAAAATCAATAGCTTTGCGCCGAAATCCGTCATGGAGCGATATTGATAATCGCGACACGATAGCGACATCAGTCGGCGCGACCGTCCTGCCGGGGCTTCGACCCCCCGCCAGGCCTTCCGCTTTTGCTTCAAGGGAACGGGGTGTATGGACACATGGGGTCCGACACCCAACTAGATGAAGCCTTGTTTCACGTGGACTCTTTGTGAATAAGAGTAACTCCCTTTCGGTTGCGAAAAAACAAAACAAAAGTCTAAAGTCTCGCCATGGATCGGTCGTGGGATGTCTAGTCCCAATACTTGCTTCATCGGCAGCGTGTTGCCACGAGTACAAAACACGGACCAAGTAGGTCGTCATGTCCAACGAGATGGGGACTTTTTGTGCGGGAAAAGAAAAGGCGGTGACTATATAGTCACACCGAAAACAAACGACGCTCGCAAGGATCAGTTAAAACTGGCAAGTTTATCCTCAGGCGTTGAGGTGGCCTTGGTAGTTTCAGCGTCGATCAATTGGGGAAAGAGATGTCCTCATTTCCTTGCG
>Ga0222710_1000474_pt1 | contig 18402 bp, 16 predicted proteins | sample AntAcemetage1696_FD_181143 | JGI IMG/M metagenome (GOLD analysis project Ga0222710, IMG submission 181143) | Saline water microbial communities from Ace Lake, Antarctica - #1696 | ecosystem: Environmental > Aquatic > Non-marine Saline and Alkaline > Saline | place: Antarctica: Ace Lake... | reverse complement strand
CCAGCGCTCACGCCGGAACCGGATCACCGCGGGCTGCAGCACAAGGTCCTGAACGAGAAAATCTTGATACCCCTTGAAACGGGAGCCCTCCGGAACTTCGGCTTCGATGACAAGATCATCGACGATGGGGTCGCTTTGGGTAGGGGGCAGGATCCTACGCTAAGAACCGGTTTTAGTTCTGAGGCGCTCTAAAGTTCGGTAAACGGTTGGCCTTGAAACCGCGAACACTTCGGCGAGGTCGCTGATCGAATATTCCCCTGTTCCATGCATGCGTCCAAGCTCTTTTTGTTGTTTTTCAGATAGTTTAGGCTGTTTGCCACGCAATTTTCCTTTGGCTCGGGCGATGGCCATGCCTTCGCGGGTTCGCATACGGATGAGATCTGATTCAAATTCAGCGAAGGTGGCGAGGATGTTGAAGAACATCTTTCCCATCGGATCTGATGGATCATAGACCGAGGCCCCCAGAGCGAGCTTCACACCCTTCTTCTCAAGTTGATCGGCGATTGTGCGGGCGTCTGGTACCGATCGGGCCAGTCTATCCAATTTGGGCACGACCAATGTATCGCCGTCCCGCACGGCAGCGAGTGCCTGGTCTAGGCCGGGGCGTGCGCGGTTGGTTCCGGTCAGGCCGTGGTCTGTGTAGATGCGATCCTCCACAACACCCAGTTCCAAAAGAGCCTGTCGTTGGGCTGACAGGTCCTGTTTGTCGGTGGAGCAGCGAGCATATCCGATGAGCGTAGTTTTCATGGGGTGAGTGTACGTATAAGGCCCCTCTTTTGCAAATCTTTCCGTACCATTTATATGAGACAGGCATGAGGCCTATTTTGCAGGGATGGGGTTTGCGTTCAAAACCGTCCGGTGAACGAACCTCTTACGGACACGTCACAACGCTCTTCAAAGGACTATCAATATGCCACGACGCCAGATTCTGAGCGACCGCCAACGCGCGGTCCTCTTAGACTTGCCTACAGATGAAGGACTTTTACTCCGGCATTACACGTTGGCCGATGACGATATCGAATACATCCGATCCCGCCGTCGGCCCCACAATCGATTTGGATTTGCCTTGCAGCTTTGCGCATTCCGATATCCAGGACGGTTGTTGTCCGCAGATGAAATCATCCCCGCAGAAATTACTGAGTACCTTGCCGCACAGCTTGGTCTGAAGTCAGCTGATCTCATGCGCTATGCGCATCGATTGGAAACACGCCGCGAACACCTTACAGACCTTCGTGCCATTTACGGGTACAAGATGTTCTCTGGTGGCGGCGCTCGCGATTTGAAGGGGTGGCTTGAGCATGAGGCCGAAACAGCTCGTTCAAACATGGATTTGGCACATAAGTTTATTGAGGAATGCCGTCGAAGCCATACGATCTTACCGGGAATATCCGTTATAGAGCGCCTGTGCGCGGACGCCCTTGTCGCCGCTGAACGGCGGATTGAAACGCGTATTGTTGAACGCTTGACTGATGTGGTGAAGGACCAGCTTGATGTTTTGTTGACCAAAACTGCTGACGCCCAGGTTAGCCAGTTTATCTGATTGCGCCAATTTGAGGTTGGCAAAAACTCTGCGGACATCAACCGACTGCTGGATCGACTGGAATTTCTACAAGGAATAATGCCTCCACTTGATGTGATGGACGGTATCCCACCACATCAAATCACCCGCCTTCGTCGCCAGGGTGAGCGCTATTTTACAGATGGCTTGCGGGATATTTCCAGCAACCGGCGGCTGGCAATTCTGGCTGTATGTGCTGTGGAATGGCGCGCTTCCATTGCTGATGCCATAGTGGAAAACCATGATCGCATTGTCGGCAAAATCTGGCGGGATGCTAAGAGGTCGTGCGACGTACAGGTCAACAACGCGAAGGCATCTTTGCAGGAGACGCTGCGGTCTTTTAAACGTCTGGGCACGGCGTTGCTCGAAGCCAAAGGAGATGATGCGCCTCTTGATCCGGCGGTTACAACCGCCTGCGGGTGGCACAATCTCGAAAGCCTTGTCGCAACGGCGGCACAGTTAAGCGATACGATGTCCGCAGATCCTTTAAATCATGTTGTTCAAGGATATCACCGTTTCCGCCGCTATGCGCCGCGAATGCTGCGTGCGCTGGATATCAACGCGGCATCGATCGCAGAACCGCTGATGGATGTTTCCAGTATTATAAGTGGAAATATAGATATAGCTGAGCGGCCCACAACCTTTTTGCGGCACAACTCAAAGTGGCTTCGCCATCTCAAGGCACAGGAGACAGATAGCCACAGGCTATGGGAGGTGGCCGTAATGTCTCACCTACGTGATGCCTTCAGGTCTGGCGACATCTGGCTGGCCCATTCACGGCGTTACGGCAATTTGAGGCAGGCTTTGGTGCCGATTGAAGCGGCAAAGGCCACGCCTAAATTGATGGTCCCGTTCGACCCTGATGAGTGGTTGAATGATCGCAAAGTGCGCATGGCCGATGGGCTGAAACGTTTGGCCCAAGCCGCCAAAACTGGGGCCATTCCGGGCGGTTCCATTGAGAATGGCATCCTAAAAATTGACCGCCTGACCGCCGCCGTCCCTGTTGAGGCCGATGAACTTGTTCTCGATCTCTACCGCCGTCTGCCGGATGTGCGGATTACAGACATGCTGCTGGATGTGGAAAAGGCCACAGGCTTCACGGATGCTTTTACTCAGCGCAGCCACCATGGTGGCTGGTGTAATGCCGCCAAGTCAGCTCCTTCGAAAGTTTGCCGCCCACCCACGCCAGCATGATCTTGCCATCGCTCTCCGTGAAATCGGAAGGGTCGAACGAACGCTCTTTATCATCAATTGGCTGCTTGATGCCGATATGCAGCGTCGAGCCCAGATTGGCCTCAACAAAGGTGAATCCCATCACGCCTTAAAGAACGCACTGAGGATCGGGCGGCAGGGCGAAATACGAGATCGAACCTCTGAAGGGCAGCATTACAGAATAGCCGGTCTGAACCTCCTTGCTGCCATCATCATTTATTGGAACACAGACCAGCTTGGTAAGGCTGTCGCACAGCGAAAACGTGCGGGGCAGAATTGCTCACCGGAGCTTCTGGCGCATATATCACCCCTCGGATGGGCTCATATCCTAATCACCGGCGAATATAGATGGCCAAAACCTTGAGTGGAGAGCTTAGGGTGTCATTCTGCACTCAGCCGGAGCGGACCCCTTGGTGCCCATCTGCCCGGTGATGTAGGTGAGAGCTTCCTGCGGGACATCAGCGGCAGCCATCAGAAAGAAACCTTGCTCTCGAAAATGGCGAAGCTGCAGTGCGACCCAAACACGCGTCGCATGGCCGTAAGTCTGAATGAATTCGAACTCGGAAAACGAAAGGCTCCAAGCCTCAATGAATGTGCGCACCGCCATGAAATATCCCCCGCTGACGGCGTAATCTCAAGCGCACCGCCCCAACTACGTCAAGCGAGCAGTCGTTCCGCATACGTTCCTCTAAACGACCAAATATGCAGCTTCGGGCCAGTTAGGCCAACACTGCACCGAGGCGTTTATTCTCGGTGATGGCTGCATGGGTGACGCGCTGATCCTTGTCGAACACTGAGTAGGGGATCGATACTCCCTTCCAGCGCACCTCAAATCTACCATCCGGGAAAGCAAAGGTATCGACGTATTTTCCAGGCAGGCCGCGTGTGATCTCATTCTCAGCTAAGATAATCCGCTTGCGCTCGTAGGAGAGCGCCAGTTGTTTGCTGACAAGCCGTTCGTCCCGGAAACAAAACACATCCCGCAGCCGATCGGGTTCAATGTTCATCGGCCGGTGCAGGTTGTCAGTACGGCGTGGGGCCTTTGCAAACTTGGCGTTATAGCGTTGGGTGAAGGTTGGCAGGAACGCATTGGCGGCGTCCATGTCAGAGAGGCCTGCGAGCCGCAGTTCCTTGACCAGACGATCCTGTAACGTGCAGTTCGCACGCTCGACGCGGCCCTTCGCTTGAGAGCTGTTTGCGCAAAGAATCTCAATGTTTAAGGCATTCAAGGCACGGCCAAACTGGGTCATACCATGCCCGGACTTGGCGGACTGATTGGCCACACGGAACACCGTGTGCTTGTCGGAATAAAACGCGACCGGTCGACCATGCGCCGCCAAATAAAGATCAAGCGCTTCGAAATAACTGAAGGTGCTTTCCGATTGGACGAACCTCAGCTGCATCAAGGTGCTGGTCGCATCATCAATGAAGACGAGCAGAGTGCAGGGCGGCCCACGATCCTCGAACCAACGGTGATCCGAGCCGTCGATTTGAATGAGTTCACCCAGACATTCCCGGCGCAAGCGTGGCTGATGGAACGTCCGCCGCTGTTTGCGGCTCAGCCAGATCCCAGCGTCCTGCATCCATTTGCGCAGTGTCTTACGCGAAACTGTGAGATCATGATCTTCGGCCAGCTTCTCAGCCGCGAATGTTGGCCCAAAGTCGATGTAGTTCTCGCGAACCAGCGTCACCGCGAACTCACGCACCGCAGGATCGATCCGGTTGTTGGACCTTCTGCCGCGCGCTTTGTGTCGGGTCGCAGCTGGACCGTCGTTTTGGAAATCCTTCAGCAGTCGATGCACTTGTCGTCGGCTCAGTCCTAAAACATGGCTCGCGGTAACAGCCGTCATCACGCCTTGTGTCACTTGGCTCAGCACTTCAATCCGGTTCAGCTCGCGTTCGCTCATCATCACCCATCCCACAGCCACACTCCAATCCTGCTTCAGACAGGGAAGTGTGCCATTTCTACTTTGCAGATGTGGGACATTCTAACTTTGCGCGTACATTATGCGTACTCATAGTCTATCTTATGTTAATCTTTAAAGATTGTGACACCTAACTGAGATTCAGAATCTCAGGTGCAACCAATCAAAAAAATCAATACCCAGCGGCCATCCCGTCTTTGCGCGGATCAGAGCCCGCGGCATAGCCACCATGTTCCAAACGGCACACCAACTGCGCACCTCCAAAGCCAAACGCATTATCCGGAGCCTCAAGCGAGATGCTATGGCCAAGCTTTTCAAGCGCTTTGAGCGTCGCAGGCGGGATGGTCTCTTCGCAAGCGACCCCGAGCCCTTCGGTCACCCGCCAGCGTGGCGCGTCCACGGCCATTTGTGGGTCTTGCCCCCAAAGCTGCGTGCGCAACACCATCTGCACATGGCCCTGCGCCTGCATCGGGCCGCCCATGACGCCAAAGCTCATGAGTGGCCCATCGGGGCCCATAAGAAACCCTGGAATAATCGTATGAAACGGGCGCTTGTTCGGCCCGACACAGTTTTGGCTGGTTGGGTCCAGAGAAAAGCCGGCACCACGGTTCTGCATCGCGATACTGGTTCCGGGAATGACGACACCTGATCCAAAACCAGCGTAGTTTGATTGTATGAACGACACCATCATCCCTGACGCATCGCCCACCGTCAGATACACTGTGCCGCCATGCTTGGGCGCGCCCACTTTGAAGTCTTGCGCACGGGTTGGGTCGATCAGGGCCGCGCGGTCCTCTAGATATCCCGCATCGAGCAGCGCCGCCGAGGTCACGTCCGTCATATGGTCGCTATCGGCAACGTAGGTTTCGGCGTCCGCAAGCGCTAGTTTCATCGCCTCTATTTGCAGATGAATCGCCGCCGGATCGTCTGCATCCAAGTCGCGGATAGATGTATGCGACAGAATCCCCAGCGCCATAAGTGCAGCGATGCCCTGGCCGTTGGGCGGGATCTCGTGCAGCGTTACTTCATCGAAACCCTGCGAAACTGTGCCACACCAATCGACGCTATGCGCGGCCATATCTTCCATGCTCAGCGCCGCTCCATGCGCGTCCGCGAAGGCGCAGATCGCCTGCGCCAGGTCGCCCGTGTAGAACGACGCGCCCTTGGTTTGAGCAATAGACCGAAACGTCTTGGCCAGCGACGCGTTGGTAAACCGCTCTCCGGCCATGGGCGCGCGGCCACCGGGCAAAAACGCCTCGGAAAATCCGGGATAATCGCCCAATGCCTCAGCCGCACGGCGCCACAGTTCGGCGATGATCGGCGTCACGATGAAACCGTTCTCCGCATAACCAATCGCGGGCGCGAACAGGTCAGCGAAGGGCAGCTTTCCAAAGCGGTCGGACAAACTGACCCAAGCCGACACAGCCCCCGGCACCGTCACACTTTCCCAGCCGCGGAAGGGCATCTCCGAATGGCTCGCAAACCGCTCGGGCGTCCAGCCGGCGGACGACCGACCCGATGCGTTCAGCCCGTGCAACGTGCCGCCATCCCACACGATCGCGAATGCGTCCGACCCCAAGCCATTGCCCGTAGGCTCCACCAAAGTCAGGGTTATTGCGGTGGCGATGGCTGCATCAACGGCATTTCCACCGCGCGCCAGCATCGACAGCCCGGCCTGTGCGGCCAGCGGATGCGAGGTAGCCACGACGTTGTCGGCCAAAACCGTGGAGCGGCGCGAAGGATAGGGGTGTGAGGCACGTAGGTCCATGGCAAGAGGTCTTTCTATCTATTGAAGAAGAGGGGCTCAGCCCAGGTCAATCAAAGCTTTCGACATCATCATATGCACGCCCTTTTCACGGTTCACCGTCTGCGTGATCCGCAAATCTCCCGCGAGGCTGCACAGCATATAGGCGTCCTCGCGGCTGACGTTTGCGCGGCTGGCGACCAGCGCAATCATATCGCGCAACGCCATCTCAACGCAGCGGTCAAGATCGGCGTGCAGGCCCATGGTGATGTAATGCGTCGGCGTTTCCGCTTGCGGGAACGTGAGGCCGCGATCCTTGAGGACACTGAGGCGAAAGCGCCCGCGCAGTGCCGTTTCGATCGCCGTTACACAGACTTCACCGTCGCCTTGCGCACCGTGCCCGTCACCGCACGAAAACAGCGCGCCCTCGGTAAACACCGGTAGATATAGCGTCGTTCCCGCCACCAGCTCCTTGTTGTCGAGATTGCCGCCAAAGGCGCGCGGCTCGATGGTCGAGACGCGGCCCCATTCAGGTGGCGGCGCGACGCCCATGAATCCAAAGAACGGCGCCAGCTGCAGCTCCAGACCCCAAGACATCCGCGCGACACCGCGCTGCGCATCAAGCGGGATGATCGTGTGATAGGATTTCGGAAAATCCTGCGGCAGCGTGCCTTTGAGCGGCCCGTGGTAATTATACCCCCAGTCTTGCCGCAGCGCGACCTCCAGAATGTCGATCTGCAACACATCACCGGGCGCGGCGCCGCTGATGGCAACAGGCCCGGTCAGGATATGGCCGGGCATCGGGGGCGGGCCAGCGGCGTGGATCGCAAGCAGCTCGGGCGGCACATGGAACCCCTCGCCCGGAAGGTTTTGCGGCCCACCCGACACGCTTTCAATGGTGACTTCATCGCCGCTGGCGATGGTGACCGCAGCCGACAGGCTTGCGTCGAAAAAACCCCAGTGACAGGTGTCAGGGGATGCCTTCAGTGTCGCGGTCATGTCGCTTCTCCAGCCAATATGCGCTCTATTAGAATTTGCACGCGCAGGGCCTCTGGCACGGTGGCAAGGCGGCTTGGCTTGCCCGCAATCAGCAAAGCAAGATCATCCAGCTGCGCGCCAAGGCTCGTTGCCCGCGGGTCTTTCGGATCAGGACGCATAGGCTCAAAATCTCCGCCTGTAGATACAGCATCACGGTAAAAATCACTAATTCGGCGGCTGGATTTGCTGCCCTTGATGGTCACCTCTTGGCGGTCAGGTTGCGCACCGCCGACACTGCCCATGATCGTGACGGGCACGCCTTCGGCATTGACGAGACGCGCAGCGACATGGGTTTCGCAAAGGGCCTCATCGTGCGGATAATCCGCCCGCCCCCAGACCAATTCAAGCGGGCCTAGGATACGTTCGCTGAAGAACAGAAAGTGCGAGATCACTTCGCGGGTCATGCCGCCTTCATCGCGAAACCTCAGCCAGTCAGCGCTGGCCTGCCACGCACGGGGCCAATGGGCATAGGTCACGATGATATCGACCCCCGCCAGCGCGCCCAATGTGCCATCCTTCGCGGCGTCCGAAGTGCTTTGCAGCGCAGCGCCGGCGGCTTGGGTGAAATTCACCGCTGCCGGCACACCCGATTCGGCCAAGCGCGTAGCCAGATCGCGGCTTTCGTCTATATCAATCCCTAGCGGCTTTTCCAAAAACACCGCCTTGCCCTGCGCTGCCGCCGCAAGCGCATAGGCTTTGCGCGGAACAGGTGGACAGGCAAGATACACAAGATCAGCCCTCGCCATCGCCTCCTCGGCACTGGCGGCAATGGTCGCTTCGTGTGCAATCTCCTGTGCCGCACGGCAGGCTTTCAGGTCAGGATCCCAAAGCGTGCAAACACTATAATCCGCATGAAGCATCATCTGGGCAGCCATACGCTGACCCATAATCCCCAAACCGATGATCGCCGTCTTTATCGCCATCTTCGGCTCCTTTGCTTGCTGCTGATTATTTCAGCGCTGCCTGCGGCCCAATCGTCATTGCGACCACATTTTTAAAATTTGTATTGACAGATGACCCCGCCATAAACCAATCTAAATTGGTTAATACATTAAAACAACATGCAAACTGTGGGGCAGGGGGAAATATGCTGATCGTCATCGCGTCGCGCACATCTGACTGCCCGGGTGCCCTTTTGGCTGTTGCCACCCGATGACTGAATCAAATCAGCCGAATGAAACAACAAACGACACGGTCAAGCAAAGGCTGCAGGCGTTGATCGCGTCCGGTGATGTTGGCCAGGACGGCAAATTGCCAACCGAACGCGCGCTCGCCAAGAGCTTCGACGTGGGCCGCAGCCACGTGCGGATGGCTCTGGACGCGCTGACCCATGAGGGGCTGATCTGGCGCAAACAAGGATCTGGCAACTATGTCGGTCGCCCCGTCGACCCAACCGGCGCGCTTGCTGAAAAGATCACCGGAGAGACCAACGCGCTTGAAGTGATGGAAGCGCGCCTGTGCATTGAGCCAGAATTGGCCGCCCTCTGCGCTCGCCGAATGGAGCGCGATGAAATGGCGCAGCTACAGACGTTGATGGACCGCCAGATTGCCGCAACCGACCCTGCATCGGTCGAGCGATGGGATAGCGCGTTTCACCGACTGATCGCACAATGCGCCGGCAATCGCCCGTTGCTCACCGCATCCGCTTTGCTAGAAAAGATCAGATCAAATCCGCATTGGGTCGCCCTGCGGCAAACCGCCCGCAGCACGGACTCTTTGCAGGTGACGCTGCACGAACATCAGGCAATTGCAGACGCCATTACAGCACGCGATCCCGCTGTTGCACGCGCGGCGATGCAGTCCCATCTGGCCACACGGTTCACCGCCCTACGCGACCAGCTTCAAAAAATGCCGGAGCACAAAGGCAGTACATTCTATAATCCGGAGGAAAAGCCATGACAGACAAGTTGACCGTTGGTGACATCGCATCCGCTGAAAAGCTGGTGGGCGTCAGCTATACCCCGCAAGAGCGCGACCAGATGGTGAGCAATCTTGAGGGGCAACTGCTGTCTGCGACTGCGCGGCGCGGCGTTACCCTCGACAATGCCACGCCGATGGCCAGCCGTTTCGACCCGCGCCTGCCCGGCTTTGCGATGCCCCACGGCACAAGCAGCCTAAGGGTCAGCGCGCAAACCGCGAAACTGCCCAACGATGAAGCGGATATCGCTTTTGCCCCGCTCACCGCGCTGTCGCATTGGATCGCAAGCGCACAGATCACCTCGCGGTGGCTGACCGAGATTTATCTGGCGCGCATCGAAGCGTTCAACCCACAGCTTGAATGCTTTGCCGTCGTAACAAAAGATCAGGCCCTGGCCGAAGCCGATGCGATGGACAGCATGACCCGCGCAGGCGTCAATCTTGGCCCCCTGCACGGCATCCCTTACGGGCTGAAAGACCTCTTTGATACCAAGGGTGTAACCACCGGTTGGGGTGCCGAGCCTTTCCAGACCCGCGTGCCGGACAGCGACGCCGAAGTGACACGCCTGCTGCGTGCAGCGGGGGCCGTATTGCTTGGAAAAACGGCGCTTGGCGCATTGGCTTACAACGATGTGTGGTATGGTGGCTGGACACGCAACCCGTGGAACTTGGGCGAAGGATCGTCAGGATCAAGCGCCGGATCCGCCTCCGCAACGGCCGCAGGACTATGCGGTTTTTCCATCGGGACGGAAACGCTTGGATCCATCACCTCGCCTTCGCAGCGCTGCGGTACTACCGGGCTGCGGCCAACGTTTGGGCGCGTGTCGCGGGCAGGTGCTATGGCGCTGTGCTGGTCCTTGGACAAAGTAGGGCCGATCTGTCGGTCGGTCGAAGATACTGGCCTCGTTATGGCCGCGCTTAACGGTGAAGATGCAGCAGATCGCGCATCCATCGCCGCACCGTTTGTCTTTGATGCGACCCGCGATCTGGATGACCTCACCATCGGCTACCTGTCCGAAGCCTTCGCGGAAGGCGCCACAGACATCGACCACGCAGCGCTTGCCGCCGCCAAAAATTTGGCGGGCACTGTGCGCGAAGTCACGCTGGAAGACCTGCCCTATGGCGCGCTGATGAACATCCTCTATGCCGAAGCCGCCGCCGCATTCGAAGACCTGACGCTCAGCGATGCAGACGATACGCTGACATGGCAAGATGAGGGCGCGTGGCCCAACACCATGCGCAAGGCGCGGTTTTTATCAGCGGTGGATCACGTGCAGCTCGACCGGTTGCGGTACCGCGTCATGCATGCCGTGGGCGAGATGATGAGCCAGGTTGATATTCTAATCGGGCCGTTCATGACCGGGCCGATGCTGGTGGCGTCCAACTTCACGGGTCATCCCTGTCTGCACCTGCGCGCGGGCTTTGACCAACTGGCCACGCGCAGCGCCGCGTCGCTGGGGGCAGGTAAGCTGACAACAGGCGAGGCGACGGGGCTAGATCTGCATACCGTTCCGCAAGGAATATCCCTGTGGGGGCAGCTCTTTGACGAAGGACCGCTGTTGAATTTTGGCATGGCATTGGAGCGATCGTTGGGCGTTGCAGACAAGAGACCCGAGCCATTTCACAAAAACCCGGCATGAAACTGGACATCTGAATTGAAAACGGGTGCGCAGCGCACCCACCCACATGAAGCGGTGCGTTTTGCACCCCAACAAGGAGAACAAAGATGAAACGTCGAGATTTCTTGGGTACATCGGCCCTGTTCGGTTCGATTGTTTTGAGCGGCATGCCCATGGCCGCATTGGCCTCCGATCCGGTGTCTGGCGGCACGTTGATTTGGGGCCACTCAGAGACGACGCAAAACCTTGACATCCACCAGACCGGCACGGCCTCTACCGGGCGTTTGCTGCAAAACATTCATGAAAGCATCGTGACGACGGATAAGAACCTGAACGTCGTTCCAAACCTCGCCGAAAGCTTTAGTCAAAGCGACGACGGGCTGACATATACGTTCAACCTGCGCTCTGGCGTCAAATTCCACGACGGGTCCGACCTCACGTCGGCGGACGTAAAGTATTCGTTCGAGCGCTGCGCAAATCCCGAGACCGGGGCCACCAACTTTGAGGTGTTCAAAGCGGTTGCGAGTATCGAAACTCCAGACGATATGACCGTAATCGTTAAGCTCTCGAGCGTGAACGCGCCCTTCCTGTCGCGGCTTGCCGAAAACGGCGCGGGCGCGGTCATTCCCGAAGGCTCAGGCGACACGCAAGGCGAGAAACCAACAGGCGCCGGCCCCTTTATTTTCGTGCGCCGCGAGTTCGGCAACGAGGTCGAGCTGTCGCGTTTTGACGACTACTTCGACGGCCCGGCTTATCTTGATGGCATCATCTCGCGCGAGATCACCGAGCCTACCGTGCGGCTGACAGGCCTGCGGACTGGCGAATTGCACATGATTAACGACATTCCGCTGGACCGGATGTCCGAGATTGAGGGCAACGATAAATTCCAGACACTTGCATGGTTCCCGCTGAACTTCGATTTTGTGAACTTCAACCATGATTTCGAACCTTTCAAAGATGCGCGCGTCCGCGAGGCCTTTGATCTGATGATCGACAAGGAAACGCTGATGCAAGGCGCGCTTTGGGGTCAGGGTGCGACCTCTGCATCGCCAAGCTTCCCGACGTCTGCGTCCTACAACAGTGCGCTGGAGCAGCGCCCGCAGGACATTGAAAAAGCCAAGGCACTGCTGGCAGATGCAGGCTATGGTCCGGGCGATCTGAAGGTCGTGTTCAAGGTAACGACCAACTATCCCTATCACGTCGACAGTGCCCAGATCATGCTCGAATGGTTCCGCGCCGCTGGCGTAGATATGTCGATTGAGCAGCTGACATGGTCTGATTGGCTGAGCCAGGTCTGGGTGGATAAAGATTTTCAGATGACGATGATGAACTTCTTCACCCTCTGGGAGCCGGATTTCCTCTACTATTCGCTGTGGCATTCCACGGGTGGCTTCAACTACCGCAAAGTGTCCGATCCGGCACTCGACGCGATGTTGGAAAAGGCGCGCATCACCGTCGATTCCGACGCCCGGATGGCGATCTACAAGGACGTGCAAAAATATGTGGCCGACAACACGCTCGATATCGTGCTGTGGTTCCGTAATGGCACGATCGGCGCGCAAACCAACGTGATGGGGCTCGATACTGTCGTGCAGCCCAACGGCTCAGAGTTGAACTTTCACAAGGTATGGCTCGCCTCATAAGGCGCGCCGCGTACCCTCAAAGGGTCGGGCATCTCGCCCGGTCCGTTAGGACATCCATGTCGTATATCCTCAACAGACTACTGTCGGTCGCTTTGACGCTGGCGCTGATTTCGATGATCACTTTCGTGGTCACGAACATCCTGCCCGGCGACGTGGCGATGGTTATCATGGGTACCCAATCCAACCCTGAAGCGCTCGCGGGGCTGCGCGAAAATCTGGGTCTAAACGATCCGCTAATCATGCAATATGGCCGTTGGGTAGGGGGCATGCTGACTGGCGACTGGGGCAAGTCGCTGGTGTTCAAAGAAGCGATTGGCCCCCTGATCGCGCAAAAATTCGTCGCCTCCGGTCTGATCGTGGTGATGTCGATGACGATCGCGCTGGTCTGCGCGATTCCGCTAGGCGTCTGGGCCGCCGTGCATCAAAATAAATGGCAAGACAACGCCGCCTCCACCACATCGCTCCTGGGCGTCAGCCTACCCGATTTCTTCTGGGGGATCATGCTGATCTTGCTCTTTGCACGCTATCTGGAGTGGTTCCCTTCGTCAGGCTTTGTGCATCCAGCCGATGACTTTCTAGGCGCCGTGAGGCACGCATTCTTGCCCTCGCTCGCACTTGGTCTGGGATTAATGGCGCATCTGACGCGCATGACTCGATCAACGATGACAGGTATTCTCAACCAGGAGTTTGTCCGCGTCGCCCGTGCCAAGGGGCTGTCTGAGCGCACTGTCGTGTGGCGCTACAGTCTAGCCAATGCAATCGGCCCGGTGATCACCGTGGCGGGGCTGCAAGTTGGGTATCTCTTTGGCTCAATCATCGTGGTCGAGAGCCTTTTTAATTTCACCGGAATGGGCTGGCTCACCTATCAAGCACTGCTCAACCGCGACATACCACTCATCCAGAGCACAGTCTTCGTCATCGCAGCCGTGGTGATGCTCACCAACCTTTTGGTGGACCTGCTTTATGTGGTGATTGACCCACGGATCAGGCTCAACTGATGGCTAAGCTCTTTACGCTCAAAGGAATCGTCGGCGGATCTATCGTGCTGCTGGTGCTGGCCATAGCACTCTTTGCGCCGCTCGTTATCCCCGAAAGCTACGCCACACAAATGGACATGCGCGCCCGACTGTCAGGGCCGACGGCCACGCATATTTTCGGCACCGATCAGCTGGGCCGCGACCTGTTTTACCGCGTTACCCTTGGGGCGCAGACCTCGATTATGATAGCCGGAACAGCCGTGCTGATCAGTCTGGTGATCGGCCTGCCGCTTGGAGTTATCTCGGGCTACTTCGGCGGCTGGATCGACAATGTTTTGATGCGGCTCGTTGATACGTTGCTGGCCTTTCCCGCCCTGTTGCTGGCCCTCACGATCAGCGCGGTGCTGGGGCCGAACCTCACCAATACTATCATCGCCATAGGAATCGCCTTCACCCCGTTTCTGGCGCGCATTATCCGCGGTGAGGCGTTGCGCGTCGCACAAATGCCCTATGTCGAAGCCGCGCGTGCAGCTGGCACCAACGACGCCGCGATGATCCTGCGCCACATCTTGCCCAACATCATGCCCCCCATCATTGTGCAGGCCACCATCAGCCTCGCCTTCGCCATTCTCGCCGAAGCGGGCCTCAGCTTTCTGGGGCTGGGCACGCAACCGCCTGACGCCTCTTGGGGCCTGATGATCCAAGCCTCCCGCGACTATCTCGATATCGCACCTTGGACAGCTTTGGTGCCAGGGGGAGCTGTCGCAATTACCGTGCTGGGCCTCAACATGTTTGGCGACGTGCTGCGCGACGTTTTGGATCCGAGGGCATCATGACAGACCCTATCGTTATAATAGACCAGCTGCGCGTTGGCTTCGGCGACACCATCGCCGTCAAAGACGTCAGCTTTTCGATCAATCCCGGTGAAACCGTCTGCGTCGTCGGTGAAAGTGGGTCTGGCAAATCGGTGACCTCGCTGTCGATAATGCGGCTGGTGGAATTTGGCGGGGGCGCGATCCTGAACGGGCGGCTGTTGCTAAATCGTGAGGGTGGTGTGCTGGATCTGGCGCAAGCTGATACGCCCACCATGCGCAGCATTCGCGGCAATGAAATCGGCATGATCTTCCAAGAGCCGATGACCTCGCTCAACCCTGTTTTCACCATCGAGCGCCAGATGACCGACGGTCTGCGTCTGCACCTTGGGCTGACCGGCGCCGCTGCGCGCGCGCGTGCGCTCGAATTGCTCCGCGACGTACGGATCCCCGAGCCTGAACAACGACTAAAGCAATACCCCCACGAGCTGTCGGGGGGGATGCGCCAGCGCGTCGTGATCGCTATTGCCATGGCGTGCAGGCCCTCGCTGCTGATCGCAGATGAACCGACGACAGCGCTCGACGTCACCATTCAGGCTGAGATCCTCGCACTCATTAACCGGCTCAAGCAGGAGACGGGCATGGCCGTGATGTTCATCACACACGACATGGCCGTCGTGGCTCAAATCGCAGACCGCGTGGTGGTAATGTATCGCGGCGAGGTGGTCGAGACTGGGGCCGTCACCGATATCTTTGCCAACCCACAGCATGAATACACCCGCGCCCTGCTCGCCGCCGTGCCGCGCTTGGGCGAAATGCACGGCAAAGCCGCACCCGAGCCTATGCGTCTTGTCGGCCAAAACCATGCACCCAAACCGATCCTTGCACGCGAGACCCCTACCCCGCTGCTGGAGGTCGCGCATCTGACCACCCGTTTCCCGGTGCGCGGCGGCCCGCTGCGGCGCCACATTGCAAATGTTCACGCGGTCGAGGACGTATCGTTCACACTTAACAAAGGCGAGACGCTGAGCCTTGTAGGCGAAAGTGGTTGCGGCAAATCATCATGTGGCCGGTCAATCTTACGTCTGGTTAACCCCGCTTCAGGCAGCATCAAGCTTGATGGCGTCGATGTTCTGGCACAGAGCAAGAGCGCATTGCGCCAGATGCGCCGCGATATGCAGATGATCTTCCAAGACCCGTTTGCGTCGCTCAATCCATATATGCGACTTGAGGCGCAGGTTACTGAACCCATGCGTAATTTTGGAATGGCAGATGCTTCTGACCGCGCAGCCATGCTATTTGACCGCGTGGAGTTGCCTCGCAGTTATATGCGCCGCTTTCCGCATGAATTATCAGGCGGCCAGCGCCAGCGCATTGCAATTGCCCGCGCGCTTTCCGTGTCGCCCAAGCTGATTATTGCAGATGAGGCGGTGTCTGCGCTTGATGTCTCCGTCCAAGCACAAGTTCTAAACCTAATGATGGAGCTGCAAGCAGACCTCAATCTGTCGTTTCTCTTCATCAGCCACGACATGGCTGTGGTAGAGCGCGTCAGTCACCACGTCGCTGTTATGTATCTGGGCCGCATCGTCGAGATCGGGCCCCGCGCTGCCATCTTCGACACACCCCAACACGCTTACACCAAGGCGCTGTTGAAGGCGGTGCCCATCGCCGATCCGGCCAAACGTAATTTGCTGGGGGATCTGAATTTTAAACCGATCCCCTCACCCGTCCATCCGCGTAGCTATGTGCCCGAGGCATCAACTTATGAAACAGTGGCTCAGGGCCATTTGGTGCTACGTTAGGATCACATATGCTGACGGGTAACCCTTGGATTGGCAGCCGCCCGCGCGCGCGGCAGAAAAGGCGGACGGAAGTTGGGGTCGCTTTGGGTAGGGGGCAGGATCCTACGCTAAGGAAATTTTTGGGTGAGCCATCTGTACTCGCCTGTGATGAGGATGTGCGCCCAACCGAGAGGTGAGATGTGCGGCAGGAGGTCGGCTGGACAACTCAGCCCTTCACGTTTCCTCTGCGTAACAGCTTTTCCAATTTGATCTGTGTTCCAGTAGATAATGATAGCGGCAAGAAGATTTAGCCCGGCCATTCTGTAGTGCTGCCCTTCGGAGGTTCCCCCGATGTGGCTCCGATCACGCTTGAATGGAATGAACCGTATTGGCCAGACAGGAAGGAATAGATTTTCAGGCCGGGATCGGGTCCATATTTTGCGTTGATCTCACCGGAATTTCGCGCTGCTGCAAAGAACTGCCCGTCAGAAGAAGTATGTTCTGCTTGGCCCCAGATTTGGGCAAACGGCAAAGCGTGGTGGGCATCAATAATTCGCGTTAGAGCATCGCTGTAAGTTTCGGGGCGCAGATACCAGTTTGAAGCCCAAGACAGTTGGGCATGAGACACATTCTTGGAGGCCTGCGCCATGCGCTCCAATCCAAGATTGGTTGCCCCGGCCAGAATTGAGGCCAGAACCGTGGCGGGATTGGCGTTGGTGCGCCCCGAGCGCAAATCGGTGAAGGCATCGAGAAAGCCAGTGTGACGGCCCACATCCCAAAGTAATTCTGTAATGCGGATGCGCGGCATGACGGCATCAATCGCTCGGTCGAGCTGTTCACCGGCCGAGGGGGTTACTGGATCATGTGGTGTGATTTTCAATCGCTCGTTTTCAACCCTGACCCCTTCCAGTTGGCCAAGTTTCAGTTTGCGCTCCACTTTTCTCAGTCGCTGGTTCAAAAGATTACGACGCTGCGCTAACCAAACTCGGCCATCAATCGGCAAACCTGTTTCGCTCATGATACTTTCCGCCTCAACCTTCGGCATTAGATACGCATCAAATCGGCGATAATCTCGACTGCCTTTAACCCAGGCATCACCCGCACGAAGGCGGTCCCGCAATGTGGCCACTACGGCTGTTTCATAAATCCGGCGTTTTGGCTTGCCATCCTTGTAAATCAGGGACTTCCAGTGCTTTGCTGCGAAAGGCATTGGCACCACATCCGGTAGATTTCGTTTGCCGGTTCGGTTCTGCTCTTTGATAAGCGACAAGGCAGCTTGCAAGTCAGCCCCGGCATCGGGAAGCGTAAATGAAAAGGCTTCCAGAAATTCTGGCGCAAACCGTCGTAGTTGGATGTATCGTTTTGTTGCGAGAGAAAGAGGGTCTTCAGTCGCCAGATTGCCGAGCGCATCAACTTCAGAACGCGATTGCATCAGCCGTTCCCAACCAACAGTTTCGTCCAGAACCTTGAAGGGATCTTCACCTTTTTCAAAGGCTTCGCTCATGGCATCAATTGTGCCCCCAAACAGGCGCATCAGGCGACCAATTTGAGACTGACTCGCCTGTAAGGTCTGATCCTGCTTGCGTTTGGAACGTGTGAACAACTGCCCTGTCAAACGCTCAAACATGGCGATTGAGGCATCCGTCAGCACAATATTGATCTCAGCCATCTGTGCCGCCAGCGTTGCAATCCGCCGCCGTTCCCCAAAATCCTTGAGCAAGTGGGCCGGAGCAACGGCCCCTTCGCGCGCAAACTTTGTCAATCTGGTGGGATGAATATCCTGTCCTAATTCTGCTGGAAGATAAAGGGCGCGGACAAATTTAAGTCTAACCAATAATCCATGCAGGCTGGCCACACTTGTAGAATGCGGCATGCCGCGCAACCAAGCCAGTCGTGATATTCCCAATGATGGGTCTTTTATCAGTAGGTCTTGTAATGCTGCCCGCTGATCCGCACTCAAAGCATCATTCAGATCTTGTGCCGCCAATCGTCGCGCCCGTGCCCGACCAGCAAGGCCGATGCGCTCCAATGTATCTGTGCCAGGATATAGGGTCCATCCCAACAAAGGTACCAAATCCACCACAGGATCTAGCTATGTTTGAGGCGTTTCTGAGTGCTCAGGTCGCAACTGCTTGATGCGATCTGTTGGGAAATATTTATAGAATGCGGTGCGGCC
>Ga0222710_1000472_pt1 | contig 18417 bp, 10 predicted proteins | sample AntAcemetage1696_FD_181143 | JGI IMG/M metagenome (GOLD analysis project Ga0222710, IMG submission 181143) | Saline water microbial communities from Ace Lake, Antarctica - #1696 | ecosystem: Environmental > Aquatic > Non-marine Saline and Alkaline > Saline | place: Antarctica: Ace Lake... | reverse complement strand
CGGTCCGGGTACCGAGGCCCGTGGGTTCACTACCCGAGGGCTTTTCAGCGGGTCATGCCGAGGTTTTAGAACCCCTTCATGTAGACGCTTGGGAGGCGGTGGGCGTGACCTGCGGCAGGGGGGGTCACGGCGTTTGTTTTAATGGCGTGAGATTAAGGGAATTTTAGAAATCGTGGGAAAGGCGATGTGAGAAAGCAACCACGAAAGGCATACAAATTGGAATTACGAAGTTTCGGAAGATCCGTCTGCGCGCCAGTCTGGATTCTGCCGTGGATTTCGGGATGTAATTATTTGGGACGAAAATCATGTTGCGTTCCGTGGTGGACAGTGAGCCGTGTTCGCGCAAAAGGCAATCTCGAGGCGTTCGCTGGTCACTTGTGTTCGCCCCGCGCGCGCGTCCCCCCGCGCCGGGCGACAGGACGAGAGCCGTTCTCGTTTGTCGCACGGACCGGGTAGTGCGCGGGTAGTGTGGTGCTGGGTTTAGGGTCAGCCCTGTGTCTTGGTGTCGGAGCGTCGTCAGATTCGGGCAGATTGTTTGGCGGGATCGAGGAGGATCGCCCCGCGCCGAGTGGGAAAGGCGCTGGTAGTGAAAGGCGTCTGTTGCATATAGGGGGCAGAGTCAGTCGAACGACGCACGCAAAAGGGCACTCGTGGCATTCGCGTGTCACACTTGTGTTTGCGCCCGCGATACGGCCCTCGGCCCGGTTTCCGCGATTTCCGCGATGGCGTCGCAACCAGCGCCTTATGGCGCTGGCAACGCGCTGAATGCGCTGCAGTTCCGCGTGATGCGTCTACCCAGGCCAACCCTCGAGCTCGAAACACCACTGCGGTTCGCGCCTGAAGATCTGTTCGGTGCCTGTGAAGCAGAGGCATCGCTTCCAAATCAAACCTCGGGGGGTTCGTTCGAACACAGGCTGGACCTGTTCAACGCGGCGGACGCGAGCGGTTTAACAGGCGCGTTGGTGTTGCCCCAGAGCTTCGGCGTGGTGCACCTCGGTGAAACCTTCGCGTCGTTGGTAAGCGTCGCGAACCACACCGATCTGTGCAAGAAACAAGTCGTGGTACAGGTTGAGCTGCAAACGCAACGCAGGCGCGTCATGCTTTTTGACAACACAGCAGCTCCTTTACCCGCCATCGAACCAGGCGCGTCCTACGACTTCATAGTCGAACACGACCTGAAAGAGCTCGGCGCGCACACACTGGCGTGCACGGTGGCGTATTCAGAGGACGTCCCTGGTGGCGCGCCCGGGGACAACCGCCGACGCCATCCTCAGCACTTTAAGTTTACCGTCGAGAACCCAATCGCGGTGCGCACGAAAGTCCGACCGGGGAGGGACGGGTCCACGCTTCTTGAGGCGTGCGTCGAGAACGCCACGAAAACGCCGTTGCTCCTGAGTTCCGCGACGTTCGAACCGTCCCCGCAATTCACGTGTCACGCCATCGTACCGCCGAAAAGCACCGGCGCAAACGGGTGCGCCATTCCGAACGCCGGTGGCGTCGGTTTGCCCAGTTTAGCGGGACGCGACCTCATTGTGTTGGACGCCTCCGGAGGGTCCGAGCACTTTCTGTTTGAGCTTTCGGAACGTGCTGATTTGTTCGAACGCGGCGGAGATGTTGCGTCACCAAGCGCGGGCGTGGCGCTCGGTAAGCTGGAGATTCGCTGGCGCGGGCGCATGGGGGAAACGGGACGGTTGCAGACGCAGCAGATTCTGGGCGCGCCGCGGGTTGACACGGGCGGCGACGTCGAGCTGTCCATAGACCCTGACACCAAACCAGCCGCGGTGTCGTTGACCACGCCGTTTGCGCTTACGTTCGTCGCGGTAAACGTCCACGCCACGCAAACCTCGGAGACCCTGGAGCTCGTCGTGCTGGACGACGACGACGAGTTCGGCGAGACCCTCGGCGAGAGCGGAGGGGCGGGCGAGGTGGGACGTTCTGGGGTGACGGAGAACGGGAGCATATCGGGGACAGGTTCGGGCGAAGGAGGACACGGGTTGGGAGGTGCGGATGGCGGGTTGGTGCTGCAGGACACGTCGCCCGGAATTGTTCTCGACGGCGCGCGGGCAATTTCGCTCGGGGCGGTTGCGCCGGGACAAACCGCCACAGCCGTCGTGACCTTCGTGCCGCTGCTTCCCGGAGCCAGGCGGACACCCAACGTCGCGGTGCGGGAGTGCGTTGGAGGGCGGACGGTGGGGTACATGCGGGGGGTAGAATTTATGGTGGGGCGATTGTGACTGTAGAAGCAGGTAGAGCAAAGACGTTTCTGATTTTTATACCGCTCGTCGTCGACGCGCCTGTCACCGTTGAGTTTTACCGAGCTCGTTTTGAGGACGCAATTTCAATGACGTCTACGCGTAATGACCAACCCGTGCCCGCAAATAGAATCCGCAAAAGCGGCTGGCAAGGCACTTTTCGGACCCCCAAGCTCGATGGGCGATTCGATTTGACGATTGAAAATAGTGCGCTCCCAACTTTTGAGTCAAAACCAAATTTTGCGAAAACGTGACACTTGGGTGTGCCTCGGCCCCGCTGTACCGAGGCGCCATAGCGACCCTGCGCACCCGCACGTGCGCACCGCATCACGCCTAGTCGTGAAGGCGCGCGTGTCGATCTCGTAGCCCACGGCAGGAGCTCTCGAGTGAGGATCGCGCGATGGGAAACACGTCGGCGCGGCGCATGGCCCCGGCCAACCCTAATGTGCCTCCCTCTGGGGGGCACGTCACCGACGGGGGCATGGCCATGCCGCCTTTGACATACGGGTACGTTCTCTGCGTGAGATGCGCGTGACAAACTCCCGACGCGCGCAGCACATGAGACGCGAACCTGGGTCGCGCGGTGACACCCATTCCGGTCCCTTCCCGGTCCCCATCATTCGCCGCGCCACTTCTCGCTCCCCAAACCTGTAAAAAATTCCAATTCCAAACTCCAAACGCAAACCCGGTTCACGCCCTGACACCCCCCGTCCCTTCCCTCCTTCCAGTTCTCCAATCCCCATTTATCCCGGCGCGCACGTGCAAAGCGGGTTCGGGGCGGCGCCTGATTTAACCTCCATGCCCGAGCCCGCGGCGCTGGTGCCGGTGGCGGTGAACTGGACGCAAGGCGGTTCCGTGGTTGAGGTGGAAGGGTCTTTTGATAACTGGCAATCGCGGCAGGCGTTGCACCGGAGCGGGAACCGGGAGTTCGCCATCGTGAAGATGCTTCCCCCGGGGGTGTATCAGTACAAGTTCATCGTGGACGGGGAGTGGAAATACGCACCGGATCAGCCCGCGATGTACGACGAGATGGGAAACGTGAACAACGTGTTGGAAGTGCAGGAGTACGTGCCTGAGATTTTGGATTCCCTGGACTCGTTCCTGGCGCCTTCGTCGCCGCCTGATTCGTACAACAACGCGCTGTTCACCGCGGACGACTTCGCGAAAGAGCCCCCCGCGTGCCCCCCGCACCTGCACCTCACCCTCCTCAACGTACCGCAGATCCCGGAGTCGCCAAACTTGTTACCGCGGCCGCAACACGTGGTGCTCAACCACGTGTACAACGACAGGAGCAACACGTTAACGGGCGTGCAAGTCATGGGCACCACGCACCGGTACAGATCGAAATACATCACCGTGGTGTTTATCAAGCCGAACAGCGTTTGACACGACAAGCCGAACCTTTGTAATATTGTACTATTATCTAAAACTACTCGCACGTCTCCGCGCATCGCGTTCGGCATTCGTCGGCGAACTCAAACTCGCTTGCGGTGCGCGGACATCGCCACCCCCGTCCGCCGCCGCCGTCGCCGCCCTCTCTAAAGTACGCGTGACGCAGCGCCCGTTCCGCACTCGGCCTATCCCCAGGATCCCAGGAAAGCAACCTGCGAACCAACCGAAGCGCCCACCGCGAGTGCAACCCCCGCCCGGTCGGGTCGCGTGCTTTCAGCCGAGCAAACAGCGCGTCCTCCGTGCACTGCCACGACAACACCCCGGCGATTTCGGAACTCGGAGGCACCACGCACAGCTCCAGCATCGCGCGCAGGCGAAGCGCCATTTCTTTGGTTTCTTCGCTCGCGCCTTGAAGCCGCCGCGTCACCGCGGCGGCGGTTCTGCCGTCCACCGAGGCGAAAACCTTGGGTGTTCCCAAACAAAGCACCTCCAGAGCAAGCACGCCCACCGACCACGCGTCGTACGACGCGTACCGCCGCACCGCGGTTCGCGGCTTCGGTTTGGAGTGAGGTTCCTTTTTCGTTGCAATAACCGTATCCATCCCGATGCTTTCAGGCGGGGCGTATTCCAGGGTCTGCTGCGCCGCCGACGGCCCTTCTGTGCCGTACAAGTTGGCCAACGCGTGCTCGTCCACCGCGGAGCCGAAATCAGCGAGGCGAAGTCGAAACGCGCCGGATCCAGGCTTTGTGTCATCTCCGTCGTCGCCAGAGGAACTCCACGCGACGAGAAGATTGGCGGGTTTCACGTCCCGGTGGCCTACACCAGAGTCGTGCGTGAAAGCGAGGCCTTGTAAAACTTGCCTTAGCATCTCGCGAAGCGTTTCTTTTCCCTCCGTGGTGGCGCGAGCCTTGAGCCACCACCGGCTCGGTTTAACCACGCGCAAACCGCCGCCCCCGATGTTTGCCTTTTCCTTCTCCTTTCCTTCGCCTTCGTCATCACTCCTCGCCTCCTCGCGTATCGCATCCTCATCCCCGTCCGTGTACATCAGCGACGCCAGGGATTCGCCCTCGTCGCGAAACACCAACCAAAGCTCTGTTTCCGCCCCGACTCGCGTGTCACCTGGAATGAGCTCGAACGCGGATTCGTACCGCGCGACGTGCGCGCCGCCGGCGACGCGCTGGCCGAAATACGCCTCCCTCCGGCCGGCGTTGCGAATCTCCTCGCCTCGCTCGACCAACACGCGCTTCAGTACGAACTTTTTGTTTTCGATTTGATTTCGTGATTTACCACCAACCGCGCGCGCGCGCCACACCTCCCCGAAGTGCCCTCTCGCGAAAGGCGTGCGTTCGGTTGGAATATACCTTCCACGAACGCCGCGCGTCGTGGTCTTTTTCTCTTTCATCAGAGGAACAGCGCCTAGAGCGCCAAAAAAACGCGTAACAATCGCCTTGGATGCGATTGGAATCTCCATCAAAGCGCTGGCGCGAGCGTCCGGTCCGGGCGCGAGCGCGAGCAGACGCGCGGCGACACCGTTCAGCGCCACAATACCGTCCAGCTCTTCCCACCCGCCGGTCTCGCGGTTTCCGAGCGCGCTGGACTCGTCACCGGCCTCGCCGTCGCCTAGGGCGTTGAACTCTTCAGAAATCTCATCTGAAAACGCATCGCCCGCCTCAGCATAGTGATATACTTCCGGCCAATCTGGCCAGAGCGAGGCGCGTGGTATGACCGCCTCGAGCGCGAACGCGAGGTCACACGCGTTCTCGCGGCCGACACAGGCATCTCCCGCTGCAGCGATGAAGGCCGGGACCAGCAGAGAACCAGGCATGGGTTCTTCTTGAAGGAGACGACGGGACAGAACACTGACAAGGGAGGTAGACGGTTTTTGTGCGAGCCAGCCGGCCACTGCCACGGCCACGACCGCGACGAGAGACGCAGGGAGCGTGAGCCGCGCCATGCAGGCGCGGTTCGCGGTCCTCCCCTCGTGGAGTCAAATTACTATGACGCGGATGCGCTTTTTTGCTAGGCGAAAACCGAAAAGTCGGCAGAAGCCGCGCCGAAAACTGGTATCGAAAACTCGAAATTCAAAACTCAAGATGTCTTCTCTCGCGATCTCAACAGCCGCAGTGCACAGGGCACAGCTGCGGTTGCAACTCGCGACATGGCTACGATCGATGCCGCGCTTTGCGCGACGCGCCTGAAGGGCTTGATGACGAGCTGGAACGACAACCCCGCGGTTTGGGGCGGCGCCGACGCGCTTCTCATCGGGTCAGGGGCGAACAAAGAAGATGACCTCCGGTACCTGAAGAGCGTCGCGTTGCAGATCTGGTTGTTCGGGTACGAGCTCCCCGACACCTTGGTGCTTGTCACGAAAACCGAGCTGCACGTGGTGACCGGGGGTAAGAAAGCCAAGTTGATTGAGACGGTGGTGGCGACGGTGGCCGCGGACGCCGGGGTGACGGTTGTGGTGCACAACAAACCCAAAGGCGAAGACGGCGAGGCGCAGGCGGATGAGCTCGTGGCCATCGTCGTGGACGCGTCGCTGGTCGTGGGGATGGTCGCCAAGGAAGCCTCGGAAGGCGCGCTCACGAAATACGGCACAGAGAAGCTCAAAACGAAAAGCGTCTCCGTGGTGGAGATCTCCTCCGGGCTCGCGGACGCCATGGCGGTCAAGGATGACGCTGAGCTCCTGTTGATGAAACAAGCGGCGAAGCTCACCGCGAAAGCCATGGCGTGGACCGTGGAGCGGGTGGAGGGGATCGTGAACGACGAAACCAAGGTGTCGCACGCTAAGCTTTCCGAGGAAATCGAGGACCAGATTCTGGACCCGGCGAAGAATTTAGGGCTGAAGGACATCGAGTCGGATGACGTGGATATCTGCTACCCGCCGATCCTGCAATCGGGGGGCGAGTACGAACTCAAAATGTCCGCGCAGTCCAGCGACAAGAAAGTGCACTACGGCGTCATTTGCGTCTCCCTCGGGGCCAGGCACACGCAGTATTGCGCCAACATCGCACGGACGCTGATGATCGACCCGAGCAAACAAATGGAGGACGTGTACGCCGCGGCGCTCGCCGCGCAGGAAGCCGCGCTCGCCGCGCTCGTGGACGGCGCCGACCTCGCGGCGCCGCACGACGCCGCGAAAGCGGCGCTTGAGAACGCGAGCGGCTTGTCAGCCGAAACGCGCGTCTCACTCGTCGCCAAGCTGGGCAAGAACGTCGGCACCGCCATAGGGCTCGAGCTTCGCGAACCAAGCTTGGTGCTCGGCCCCAAATCCAGGGGCGCCGCGCAGAAAATCAAGGCTGGGCAGTGCTACAACATCCAGATGGCGCTCGCGGGTTTGACGAACGAAAAGGCCAAGGAGGGAAGCAAGGGACGGACGTTCGCGGTTATCATCGCGGACACCGCGTGTGTCAGCGCGAACGGCGCCGCACCCGTGGTGCTCACCTCCGGTGTCACCAAGGCTTTGAAGGATATCTCGTACCAGATCAACGACGACGACGAGGACGAAGACGACGCGAAAGAGACGGCGAAGGCCAAGGCCAAAACCATCGCCGCGGGTGGCGTGGTTTTGGACGCCAAGACCAGAGGCGAGGAAGGCGGCCCCACGGATGAAGACGCAAGACGGCGCAAGCAAGCCACTTTGGCGGACAAGAAGAACCGCGAGACGTACGCGCGTTTGGTCGGCGCGAAGGACGACGAGGCGGGCGGCGGGAAGGGTGGCGCCACGTCTGATTTCAAGGCGTACGAACGCATGGCGGACGTCCCCGTGCCAAGAGGCGCGGACCCGGTGATCACCGTCGACCGGGACGCGGAATCCGTGCTCCTGCCAATCCACGGCCAGCTCGTTCCGTTCCACGTCATGGCAATCAAGTCCGTCAGCGTCACGCAAGACGCGGGCGCGTCGTTCATCCGAATCAACTTCAACGCCCCCACCGCGCCTGGCGCGACCGCGGCGAACGCGACGTACCCTGCGAACGTGAAGTTCCCCGACCTTAGTTTCCTCAGGGAGGTGTCCTTCAGGTCGTCAGACAACAAGCACGCCAACTACGTGGTCCAAGAGATGAGGGCGCTGAAGCGCACCGTCAGCACGCGCGAGACGGAAAAAGCCGAGCGCGCGACGCTGGTGAGGCAAGAGCGGCTGGTGCTGTCGCACGGCAGGGTGCACCGGCTGGTTGGTTTGTGGATGATGCCCACGTTCGGCGGCCGAGGCGGTCGCAAAGCAGGCACGTTGGAAGCGCACACCAACGGTCTGCGGTACGTCGGCGCCAAGGCGGAGGAACAAGTTGACGTGATTTACAGTAACATCAAGTACGCGTTTTTCCAACCCGCCAAGAAGGAGATCAAAACCCTTATTCACTTCCACCTGCACGACGCTATTATGATCGGCAAGAAGAAGACCAAGGACGTGCAGTTCTACATGGAGATCATGGAGGCGGTGCAGAGCCTTGACGGGGGGCGGCGGAACATGTACGACCCGGATGAGATTGAGGAAGAACAGCGCGAGCGCGACCGTGAGAAGCGCATCCACAAGGAGTTCAGCGGGTTTTGCAGGAAGGTTCAGGATATCTGGGAAAAAGATTTCCCCAACCTGAACCTGGAGTTCGACTCGCCGTACCACGACCTCGCGTTCGACGGCGTGCCTTTCAAGAGCACGGTCCGAATCCTGCCCACGGCGTCGTGCCTGGTGGAGCTCACCGAGTTCCCGCCCCTCGTGATCAGCGCGAACGACATCGAAGTCGTGAACTTGGAGCGCGTGGGCTTCCACTTGAAGAACTTTGACATGGCTGTTATTTTCAAGGACTTTTCGAGGGACGCGCACCGGATCGACCAGATCCCGGTGCAGCACCTTGATAACATCAAGCAGTGGCTCGGTACCTTAGACATCAAGTACTACGAAGGTAAGTCGAACCTTAACTGGAAACCGCTGTTGCGACAAATCAAGGAAGACCCGGACGAGTGGCTTGAGGGCGGCGGGTGGGAGTTTTTGAACAACGAACTGGACGACCTCGACGGCGACGAAGACGGCGAAGGCGAGGAGTCCGAGTCTGATTTCGAACCAAGTGATGATTCCGAGGAGGAGGAATCCGAAGAGGAATCGGAGTCGGAATCCATGGTGGAATCCGAGGATGACGAGGAAGAGGAGCTGAGCGACTCGGGGATGGACTGGGACGAGCTGGAAGAGAAAGCCGCGGCGGACGACGACGAGGCGAGCGAATCCGACCACGGGAAGAAGCGGAAGAAGGGGAAGAAGTAAATGACAGGTCACAAAGACAAACACGAGGGAAGATATGCTGTGTTTTTAAACGATATATGTTCACCCTTAATTACTCGGGTCTTACACGGACGTCTAATTCCGTTGACTGTCGTGGTGTCTATATCTTACAAGTGGTCTAATTACTCTAACTGTTCCCCGCCCACCGGTGGGACCGGTTTGAATTCCGGATGCGCGCAAAGCGCGTTTGTAAACACAGTCGCGACGTAAACACACGGGCTCGGTTCCCGCGTGGTTACTCGTTCCACTCCGTCGGGGGCGCACGCCCACCGCACGACCGTTCTCCGCGCGCGCCCAAGGCCTACCTGTCGGTTCGGTTTCGCCTCGGTAGGGACGCCACCGCACATCGCACCGCCGACGAAGAACTGCTCCACGTACCGCAGCCGGTGCTCTCGCCAGGCGGGCGGCAGGTCGGTTTCGGGCAACGCGCCGCCCCCCGTGCCTTGCGCTTCGAAAACACCAAGGCTCACGACCTTTGTGACTGTTGGATATTCGGCGTGGAACTGCCGAACCGTACCGCCGAAACACACCTCCCAGGCCCAGTACCCTTTCGCGGAGTACACGCACGCGCCGCCGTCGAACCCGCTTGTTAGTAACGTTTCCTCCGCCGATACATCGGCGGGTTCTTTAAGTGACTCCTGCTCTGTTATAGATATTTCTTTTGCGTTGTCGTTCTCGACTTTTATGTCGCAAAACGACCCGCACGCCGCCTGCGTTGTTTTCGTTTCCGTTTTCTTTGTCGTTTTCGCAGCCACCACGGCGATTTCCGCCAACTCCAAATCGACCGCATCCACCACGGCGGCGCACGCGCTTTGAAACGCGCGTTGCTCGAAGTTGGTCAAGGAACTCTGGCCGTCGCGCTCGCACAGCACGAAGCGTTTTTTGTTTTTTGCATCCTCGACTTCGTCGCCCGTCTCGTCCGGCGGCCGTGGGAGTATCGCGAGTGAGTGCATCAGCAACGGCAAGTCGCCTTTGCACAGCTCACGGATGTGTTCCAGCACGCGCGTTTCGGGTTGCTTTCCTCCTGTCTTTGTTGCCGTACCGGCGAACGCGTGCGACTCTTTTGCAAGCACCTCGCACAAGGCGCATTGAACATCAGCCGACGCCGACGCCATCGCCGCAAAGTATTCCGCCGCGGTCAGTTTGCGACGTGAGTTGTCACTTATTGTCGTATCCTGTGTTGACATGGAATGGTCCTCGCGTCCGTCGGTAAGTACTTGTACTTTTTCTGCAAGGCGCACCCTCGCCAGTCTCTCCTTCTCCAGACCCATGGCTTTCTTTTTGTGCGTCGCGCTCTCTTCGCGCGCGCGCCGCGCCTGCACCTGGGCGCGTTCCACAGAAAGCGCATTGACTCGAGCCAACACACTTTCGCCGTCTCCTTGGTACGCGTCGTCCTGGTCCGTGGAACTTTCCAGCATCGCGACGGGGCAAACCGGGCCATTCAGGCTGCTGCATGGGGTTTCAGACGACGACCCGGCATCTGACAGGTGTGCGTCGCGAATCTCGGCCAGAACGCGAGTCGTGGGAAACGTTAAACGCGAGTCGTGCAAGTGCGGCGACGCCGCCCCACCGACGAGCAGGGCGAGGAAGAACAGCGAGACAACTGGCATGGAGGCTCGTAAGGGACTCGACACCGTCGCGCTCCAAACGCGGCGTCGGTCGCAACGAAGGACCCGCATCGTGCCCGCGACGCAACGAGTGACGAGTGGCTTCGGGATGGCTCGTTTTTCCCTTGGAGGGATAAAAACTCACAACAGAATTGCCAAAAAACTTTCAGCCACGTCGCCAGTCTCATCAAGCACCACTCATCCTGCACGCGACGTGCTGTTTTTGACGATGTCGTCGTCGCTGAGGCGCATGCTCGTCCCCGTGCGGGACGCGGTGGCGGGACGCGCGCGTTTCATGTCATCCACCGGACACGCAGGCTTCGGGTCTGGATCCAAGGATGAGGCGGAATCGCCCGACGCGGCCTTCGATCGCGCCTCCGGCTCCACCACCACGAGCTTCGGGTTCAAGGACGTGCTTTCTTCCGAGAAGGAGGGTTTGGTTCGCGAGGTGTTCGAAAAGGTGGCGCCGTCGTACGATCTGATGAACGACCTGATGAGTGCGGGCGTGCACCGTGTTTGGAAAGACTACCTGGTTTCGAAAGTGGGTGTTTTTCCTGGCATGACGCATCTCGACGTGGCGGGCGGTACGGGCGACGTCGCGTTCCGTGTGTTAAGGGCGCTTCGGGCGGAGGAAGCGTCTAAGCGACGCCTTGGTGGTGGCGGCAAGCCGAGAAACGACCCGTCCGGGGCGGGCAGGGTCGTTGTGAGCGATATCAACCCTTTCATGTTGCGCGAGGGCGAGAAACGGTCGCGAAAGTTTGGGTTAGGGCGGGCCACGGACGCGCGCGGGAACCCGGTTGCGAGTCTGGAGTTCGTGGAAGGCAACGCGGAGAAGCTGCCTTTCCCAGATAACTCCATAGACACGTACACCATCGCGTTCGGGTTACGGAACGTCACAAACACGTTACAAGCGCTTAAAGACGCGCACCGGCTGTTGAAACCGGGCGGGCGGTTTTTTTGTCTCGAGTTTTCGCACGTCAAGAGCGAACCCCTGAAAACTTTGTACGAGGCGTACTCATTCAACGTCATACCCGCGCTCGGGGATTTCGTCGCGAAAGACAGGGAGTCGTACCAGTACTTAGTGGAATCAATTCGGAAGTTCCCGAAACAAGAGAAGCTGCAGGATATGATGCTGGAAGCCGGGTTCAAAAGCGTGGATTACGAAAACCTGACGGGCGGCGTTTGCGCCATACACAGCGGCTTCAAGATGGAGTAGGTTGAATTTTTTAGAATTGCGGTGTTTACCACCGGCCTTTCTCAACCTGCTTCTCTGTTCTGTTCGCCGCCGCCGCCTGCCCCCCTGCCCTCGCCCTGCGCATAACCCCCTTCTCCAACGGCGGCGCTTCCCGTCCGTGCTCGGCAAAGGGTTGTTTTTTCACGAACTCGTCCACGAAATCGCAACCCGCCAGCTTCGCGAGGTACAGGCGCAGAGGCTCAAAAACTCCTCGGGCCTGCTCAGAAAATACTGGAAATCGGTCCCACTCCGAGTGACGCTTCTTGAATCAATCTCGACACTGGACACTACCGTCCGCACCGACGCCAAAGAACAAAAAGAAATCCAAAGATGTCGAAGATGTCACCGTCGCTCGAGAGGGACACACGGCGATTGTACATATGCTCAGGGATGCCGGCGCGGTGTGACGACGGAAACCCAGGCGCTCTGGGTAGAAAGACGACACCCGACCCGATACGAAAAAGAGGTGAGAATAAAAATGTAACCACTGTTTCATTACGTCTCTCGTTACTTGCGTCTCCCTAGAGCTCTTCTATTACCTTCGTATGTACGAAACGGAAGTCAAAAAAGACGTGCAACACCAGATGTTCTCCTTGCAATTCAATCAACTCGAGCCAACGCCTTACGCGGCGGCGGCGGTGGTTACTTCCACTAGCTCCTCGCCGTCTTCCAAATCGATGCTCTGCAAATCCCTGGGCAGCCCGTATCCCAAGCTCGACCCGGAGTTTGACGCGAGGATTTGCAGCTCGCCCATGTGCGACCTGCGGAACGCATCCACGGCGACGGAGATGTCATCGCTGGACATGTCCATTTCGGAAAGAACCGCGGCTGCGAGCTGCAGGGACGGCTCCAGGGTTTCAGGCACAACCGCCTTGGCCCCCGCCTTCTCCAGCTCCAGGCCTTCCTTGATGTCGCCCGCGCGCGCGTACACCTTAATGTGCGGGTAGTACTTCTTCAGCGCCCAGACGGTGCGGTACGACGCGCCTGGCGTGTCCAGGGTCACGACGGCGCACGAGGCTTTTTCCGCGCCGACGGCGTGCAGCACGGCGTTACTACCGGCGTCGCCGAAGAACACGGGGTAGTCCTTGGCCCTGGCTTTGCTCACCGAATCCGCGCTGACGTCGAGCCCGACGAAGGGAACCAACTGTTGGCTGAGAAGCTCGCCGATCATGCTCCCCGTACGGCCGTACCCGGCGATGATGACGTGCCCGGAAAGGTCGTTCGCGTCCCCTTCCTTGGGCTGTAACGACGCCACGGAGGTTTCATCCTTGAAGTACTTTTTGAAGTTTGACCCCAAGCTGATTGTAAAAAGAAAAGTGTCAGTCTTGTATGGGCAATCAGGGAGGCGGAATGTGGTGATTGGGAAATACTTACCTGGCGAACAGCGGCGTCATGGCCATCGTGAGCACCACGGCGAGGTTAATCTGGTTCACGATGGCCATGGGCAACAAACCCGCGGCGGCGGCGAGGCCGTACGTGACGAACGCAAACTCGCCGCCGGGCGCGATGTACACCGCGGCTCTGAGCGAGGCGAGCATGGGCACCCCGAACAGGGGGCCGCAGATGGCCATGACGCCCATTTTGATTGCCAGGAACCCCACCGCGATGGCGATGATTGACGGGAAGTTGGCGAACAAGGTGGCGGGGTCGATCTGCATGCCCACGGTCATGAAGAACAGCCCGAGCAGTAACCCGCGGAACGGGGCGATGTCGGATTCGACTTGCAGGTGGAACTCGGTTTCCGCTAGGAGCAAACCGGCGAGGAACGCGCCGAGGGCCATGGAGAGCCCGAGGGATTGCGTCAGCAGGGACGTGCCCAAGGACGTGAACAGCGTCGTCGCGATCAACACCTCCGCGTTCTTCAGCTTCGCGATGCGGTTGTACACCGGCCTCAAAATCCCGCGTCCGGCGACCATGATGGCGCCGATGGCGACGACGGTTTTGAAAATCGCCTTGATCAGCGACCCGGCGATGGCGGTGACGCTCCCGGAATCCGGCCCGGCGAGAAGTGGGACCAACATGAACACAAGCACCACGGTGAGATCCTGAAACAGGAGCACGGAAAACGTGGCTCTTCCGTGCCTCGCGCCGCTTTCCCCGCGGTCCTGCAACACCTGCAGCGCCACCGCTGTGGAGGAGAACGCCAGCCCCATGCCGACCACGACGGCTTGGGGGACGGTCAACCCGCACGCCACGGCGACTCCCGCGACCGCGATCGTGGTCAGCACCATCTGCGCGGCGCCCATGCCGAAAATAAGCCTGGCCATCGCGGTCAGGCGCTCCAGGGAAAGCTCGAGGCCGATGTTGAACAACAAGAAAACAACGCCGAACTCGGCGAGAATCTTGGCTTGCTCGACGTTGCCGATCAGGTTCAGCATGTACGGCCCCACGACGGCGCCGCCGATGAGGAAACCCAGGACTGGCGAGCCACCGGGCATCTTGGAAATCAGCGTCACCGCGCAGATCGAGGTGAACAACAGCACAAGGGCATCGAGCAAACCGGCTTCGTGCGCTTCTTCGTACGCGTGCTCCGCGAGTTTGCGCTCGGATTCGGGAATCTTGGACACCACGGATTTGTACCCACCCTCCACCGTGGCGGTGACCTGCGCGGCGGTGCCTGAAACAGCTTTGCGAAGCGGCATCGCGCCGGGGTGGAACATGCCGACGAAGAATCCAATGCCGAGCACGATGCCGGCGGCGAGTGAGGCGCCCTTGGCTTTTTCTTCGGAGGATGAGAAATACTTGCCGGTGGTGTACTTGCTGGAGCTGGAGGTTTTGGGCTTTTCAAACTTCGCCGCGGCCGGTTCCTCGTCCACGGACTTGTCCATTTGTTTCGTCAGCGTATCCGCATCCACGGTGGGCATCTCGTTCGCGGGAACCGCGTTCTGTAAGGCCTCAAGGCACTCCTCGTCCCCCTCTTCGCACTCCACCTCGGTTTTCACCCAGTTTTCCTCCTCCTCCAAGCCCTCATCCTTCACGAGCTTGGCGCGCTTCTCGTCCAGCTCAATCACCGAGGATTCCGCTTCGGACCACGCCACTCTAGCTTCAAGCACGCGCTCCATCATCTCCTCCACCGCGGTCATGGCGTCCGCCGCGCGTTGATCCGCCGCGCGCGCGCGTTCCTTTGCCATCTCCGCCGACTGCACCCCAGCGACGTACTTCTCCTCGAACGAGGCTTTGTCCACCTTGCTCTTTTCGAACGCCACTTCTGCTTCCACCAAGCGCTCGACGATGACGGTCATGGCGGTTTCCATGGTGAGGTCCTCAACGAGCCACCATTGCTCGGATTTCTTCACCTTTTTGGCCTTCTCTGCGCCATCCGCAACCTTGGCGGCGTCGTCCACGCTCGGGATGTCATCCTCCGCCAACTCCGCCGCGATTGCGGTTTCCAAAACAGCGCGTCGCGCCTTGATTTCGTTCACCACGATTTCGCACTCGCCCATGGCTTCGAAGGCGGCGTCCGACCTTTCCGAGCGCCGCGCCACGGCTTCCTCGGATTCCGCGTGTTCCTCCCACGCCGTCGCCGCGAGCTGCGCTTGCTTGGTGGCGACGAGCTCCAGGTCCTCCTGTGACTCCAGGGCCTTGGCTTCCCTTTGCCGCTGTTCCATCGTTGTCTCCGTTAGCGATTCGCGCTCGGTGGCCATTTGTTCCAGCGCAGCCGCGAGTTCCGCAGCCGCCTTGGCCAGCGCCGGGTCCTCCACAGGCACCTCCACCGCATCGGAGGTATCGGAGGACGCTTCGGGGGTGGCGCGTCGCACCACGGTGCGGCCGCGCGCCGAGCCGACGCGGAGTGCGGACGCGGACGTGACTTGCATCGCGCATCCACGGGTGGTGAGCCCGGCGCGGGGCAGCGAGGCCTTGGAGGACGCGTTCGAGGCGGAACGCACCGGCGCGGTGCCGCGAGTCGCCTTTGCGGATGGGCCACGCACTCGGGCAGGAGCCGCGATCGCGATCGCGCTCGGCCGCATGGCGAACATCACAACCTCCCGAGCGACGAACACGTCGTGGGGATGCGGAAGAAGAGCTACGCGAGTACGCGCGCGGTTGCGATGTGAAGCACGAGAGAGCGCGTCGATGAAGTGCGATCGTTCATAGAACGCGTTGATGAAGATTGTATACAATTTCCCAAATCCAATCACTGTTTGCCCATACAAGACTGACACTTTTTTTTCCAAAAAAGCGGCGCCACAAGGCCGAGGCGGAGACCTCGGAGCAGACGAGCAGTTTCGTTTCGCGCGAATCGACCAGCCAGCAAGCAACACTCTGCGCCTGCGCCGCCCACGTCGAGTTTTCTAGGACCCACGAGAAAAGGCGTCTCAACCCCCACCCTGGTCATCAGGAGGAGACGCGCACCCTTGAGGGTTGTGTCGCGCGAGGAACGGGACGGAGTGGTCGCCATCAAAGGTGTGACCCCCACCAAGGGTAAGGGTCGTGTGGTACTCGAACCAAGTCCGACTCGGAGACGACGAGACGAGTAGGGCGATTTTGTCGCGCGGCGCGCTCTTTTCGTGATGGTGTACGACCTGACCGGCGATGGGGGGCCGGGACGGCCGGCGGGGGCCGTAGACAGCGTCTTGATCGACCGCCAGTTGTTAACGTCAATCGCGTCGCTGCGTGTAAAGGAACTTACTGGAATCCTGATGGCGCTGGGCATGCCAAAAACAGGCCCGAAGCCCGAGCTGGTGCGACGTTTGACCGAGATGGGCAGCAGCGCGATTTTGGTGCGGCACGCGGGAGGCAAGCCAACAGTTGAGAATGTCATTAAGCACGCGCACAGGCAACTCGCGCAAGAACGGGGACAGAACTGGGACGAAACGAGGCCGAGTGTTTATTGGAGTGGCGCGAACCCGGTAAGGGGCGAGAAGCGACCGAGGGACCACCCGGGACCGGCGCCCCCGGCGGCGGCGCGCGCGGAGAATACGCCGGATCCCGGCGTCTGGGCGAGGGTCCTGGCGTGCGACCCGTTTTGGGCTGCCGCGGATGTCCCGAAACTGGTCTCCACACCAGGTGTCGTGATGTCACCAACACGAATGACCAGACAGAACGGCGCGTCGCAAAGCTTGCAAAGGCCGTTCGTGTTGACCGCGGAGCAGTACTTTTTGTTACAAAAAGACGCGAAACAACACGCGCCGCAAAAGCGGGAGTACCAGCTGCAGATTAGCTGCGTGTTGATTGACGACCCGGTGATGGCGCGACTGCACTGGCCGTTCACCGCGACCTTGCGCGTGAACCAAGCCCCGCTGCCTGTGATGTACCGGAACCCGGGAAACGCCATGGGCAAAGCGGGCAGAGACCCGGTGGTGGAGGTGCCGCTGGCGCTGCTCGCGGTGGGGCAAAACTCTTTGTTCATGTCGTGCGCGGACCGACGGTCGTTTTCGCTTGTGATTCGAATCGCGAAAAGGAGAAGTTTGGACCAAGTCAAAGGACTCGTGCCAGCGCCCGCGGGGTTCCCGGCGGCGCGCGCCTTCGTGGAGCGCGCACTGGGCGGCGCCGGCGCCGGCGACGACGACGACGACATGATCGTCGAGGATAACGCCATTTTATCCCTGCGGTGTCCCATTTCCGGGCAGATTTGCGTTACCCCGGCGAGAACCAAAAAGTGCACCTCCCTCGCCGTGTTCGACCTGGACACGTACATCAAGCTCAACGAAGGCGTGCGCAAGTGGACGTGTCCGCACTGCGGCGCCGAGGGGCGCCCCGGGGACGTGGTGGTGGACGGCTTTTTAACGCGAGTGCTGGGGGTGCTTCGCGCGCGGAGTCGCGACGGGAAATCCACGAACGTGTCGCGCGTGGAAGTGGAGCCGAGCGGGCGGTGGCGCCCGGTCGCGGGCGACGACGGTGGGCCGCCCGGGAATGCGAACGCGAACGGCGCGCCGTGGGTGGAAACCGACGCGATGAACGGCGTGGTGCTTGGTTTAGGCGGGTCGGTGCTTCACGTGCCGCCCGAGCTGCGCGAGGCGAGCGGCGAGTATGAAACCACGGTTGCGACACACAGCACAAACTACGCTGGGGACGTAAAACCAGAGGGGCGGGACGGAGTAGTCGCCACCGCTGGTGTGACCCCCACCAAGGTTGAGAGTGGCGATGTACTGCAGTCGGAGACGGACGAGGAGAGCGACGAGGAGGAGGAGATGCGTCGCGCCGTTTTGGAAGCGCGGCGTGGGAGGCCGCCGCCGTTGGCGCCGGAGGATGACGTGATCGTCATCGGTGACAGCGACAGTGACGAAGCCCAGGAAGCACCCTCTGGGAATTCAAGTGATGATCACGAGGCGATGGCGGAGGCGGCGGCGACGCTTCACCGCGAGCGCGAACGCGCGGCGGCGGCGAACGCCGCGGTGGAGGCTTCCGCCGCCGCTATGGTCGCGGTGGAGACCGCCGCCCATGCGATCGCGGCGTCGTTTCGCGCGGCGCAAGATACGCAGCGTTTGAATAGCCCGCAGGCGTACTCAGCGCTCGCGAGCGCGTATTACGATCAAAGGTCAAGCGTCTCGGCAGCGGAGGCGTCGCGCTCGAGGGTTTCCACCGGGACCTCAGTCGCGTCGCCTTTAGGTGCGGCGAGGCCGGCGGGGGAGGCGCGGGTCTCCACAGCCGCTGCGTTGGCCGTCCCTTCGCCGCTGGATATATCGCGTGGCGCTGGGGGGGGGGGGGGGGCTGCGGGAA
>Ga0222710_1000469_pt1 | contig 18441 bp, 20 predicted proteins | sample AntAcemetage1696_FD_181143 | JGI IMG/M metagenome (GOLD analysis project Ga0222710, IMG submission 181143) | Saline water microbial communities from Ace Lake, Antarctica - #1696 | ecosystem: Environmental > Aquatic > Non-marine Saline and Alkaline > Saline | place: Antarctica: Ace Lake... | reverse complement strand
TAGGGGGGGGGGGGGGGGGGGAAGAGCAGGTTCCTCTCGCGAGCAAGACAGCGACGCCAACGCCAACGCCGACGACGACGACAACGAGCGCATCGAGCGCGGCGCGGATAAGTGGGCGCGGGACAAAACAGGCAAGGAGTGGCACGAGAAGTGGTGGGAGAAGTTCGAGCGGACTGGCGCGTCCGAACGGTCGGTGGAGAAGAGCGGGCGGCAGGGTATCCAGGCGTGGTGGGAGAAGTGGGGGGAGCAGGTACGGCCTTGCGCGTTTCCCAAATCCCGGACGACTATTTTATCTTTAACGCTGGTGACTGTTCGGACCAATTACTACGACTGTTCGGACCGATTACGGTGACTGTTGTTCATACATCGTCCAATACACGTCCAATACACGCCCAACACATGACTGACACTTTTATTTTTACAAAAACAGCGGGACCCGGCGGGTTCTCCAAACGCGAGCGCGATTAAGTGGACGGACAAGTGGGCGGAGAACGGGGTTGGCACGCGGTGGGGGGATAAGTGGGAAGAGCGGTTTCGACGGGATGGGAGTAGCTCGAAGAAAGTGGGGGAGACGTGGAGGGTGGGTGCGGGTGGCGAGCGGTGGTCGCGGACGTGGGGCGAAACCGTCGGCGAAAACGGCCAGACCCGAAAGTACGGAAAAAGCACCTCGGGCGAACGGTGGGACACGCTTGACGATTCGTCGTCGACACAAAGTGAAACGGTGTCGGGCAAAAACGACGACCGACAAAACGACGGCGCGCCCTTCGACGACGTGTACGGGTGGCCCGAAGCCGTGAAGGACAGCACAAAGTTGCTCGCCATCGAAATCAACCGAGACGGCGAGAAAAAAGAAAAGTGAAGGGTTCTCTTGGTATACGAGTATTGGGTCTCGATGTTACAAACCTCCAACCGTACTTCCACTTCCCCACGCTTTACCTCTGTTCCAACGGTAATATACTCGTCTAAGTTAGTCCAAAACCGCCTACCACTCCGTGGTCGGTGCCCCCGCGCCATCCCGCGCCTTGGCCGTCGTCTCCAAAGCGCACGCCGCCTGCAGATCGTTCCAGAACGTTTTGTTGAACACCTCCACGGCGGCGCCCATGCGCGTGGTGTCCCACTTGCCTCCGTTTTCGTCGTGCTCGTTCAGGAGCTGCGCCACCGTCGGCACGGCCATCGGGTCGAAGCTCTCCGCGGTTGCCGGGTCCATGGGCACGCAGACCCGTCCCGTTTTCGGGTGCACGCAAAACGGCGCCTTCAAAAGGTGATTCATGTGCTTCGAAACCTCCACATCAAGCCGCGGGTACACGTGCGCGAACACGATGTCGAACACGCACCGGCCCAAGCCTCTTTGTGTGGAGTAATCCTTAGCGTTAAGCGCGGTTTTCGCGGCTTTTCCCACGATGGACTCGAGCTTTTCCCACCTCGAAACGCTGGAGTCGCTTTTCTGAAACGCGCCTTCCACCTTCGTTCGCGTCGCCGCGTCCGGGATCATCGCCAACAAGTTCGTCAGCGTTTTCGGATCAACAAGAAGGTCCTGGTTCGGCAGGATCGTATCAATGAAGTACGGCCGCAACACGTCATCGTAGGCTCGGCGCAGCGCGGGGTGCAGAGGGACTGCGATTGCGAAAGAAAAGGGTCAGTCTTGAGTCTTACTGTATGGGCAAACAGGGCACTTGTGATGTATGTAGTATACGTCCATTCAATGACAAGTGTAGTCACACAGGGGAGTGAAACAGTGTGCCTGGATTTGGGAAACGCGCAAGGCCGTACCGGTTAAGTTGACTCGTTTAGTGGTGCCGCTCGCGTCCGTGCCTTTGTACACGGAGAAGTACTCCGCCACGGCGGCTCGTGATTCGTTGGACAGGAACCGCGCGCGCTTGTCACACACCCAGACGTGAATTCCGCGTCTTCCGGAGTACACCCACAGCAGGTGTTTGAACCCGAAATCTTGACGCAACCCCGCGTCAATCACCTTCACCGCGATCGTCATCAACGGCCAGCACTTGTTGCAGATGTTCGCGGCGCTGCAGCACGTGCGGACGTCGTCGTAATCGGTCATGTCGATGTCCATCACGAGCTCCCGTTCCACTGGCGCGAACACGGTACCGCCGCCTCCTGATGACCCACTGTACGCGGCTCGTTTCGTGGGGTCCACGTTGAACACCGGGCCCAAGTCGATCTTCGTGGGGACTTTGTTTCGCAACGCCGTGCGCAAATCGGTCGCGTTTTTAAACGACTGGTACCGCGCAAACACATCGCCCTCCAACGTGAAGCAAAACTCGCGCCTCTGCATGAACCCCTGGTCCGCGCCCGGTTTCTTACTGTCGTTGCCGTACGCAAGCCAGCTCATCATCGTCTCCGCGGGAAACAGGTGCTTGTAGTAAAGAGGCATCAAATCGTGCGTATCCCCTTCCGCGTAGGTCGCCTTGCCAGCAAGCGCCACTTTTTTTGCCGAGTTTTCCTTCCCATCCACATCCATGCCGCCTTCCCCTCCGCCGTCTCCCAGCTTGGGCTTCTTCGAAACAGGCTCAGCCGAGGTGCTCATCGCAAATCCCGACCTAGTCCTAGTCTCGACGCTTCCTTCGGTGAAAAAGGAACCCGCGACGCGAGTGAGGCGCACGCGGACGCGCGGCGGCTCGGTGTGCGATCTCGCGTTGGCACCCTTCAAAACTCCTTCGCCTTTGTTGGTTTGTTTTTGAAAATCTGAGCACCTGGGAAATATGCGAAAACGTATGGTAACGTAGTCTTCAAATTACGTCTTACATTTATGGCTGACTACCCACCCGATGACACCGGTGCGAATAAAACCTCTAATCAATCTTGGAGATCGTCGAAAAGAAAATAACAGTAGCTTCTCACCCGCGGCTCCAGCTGGCACTCTTCGCCGCGTCAGGAGAGAGCATGGGCCTCACGAGCTGTTTCCGACCGTCAGCAGACAAGGATGACGAGCAACCGGTACGTATGGTATTGACGCATGTCTCTTCCCGACCCGAACCGAGGCTGGTTCGCGTAGGCGATGACTCGCCGCGAGTCGGCGATCGCGGAAGAAGCAACAACCTTTTTGTTCTTTTTGTTCCGCGTGTGGGAAGGCATTGTCCGCACGGACCCAGGCCACCGCGGTGGATGACTACACGGTACCGCCACTGCACGCTGACACATTTCGCACGTCTCCCATCACCTCACCTCAAAATATCCACCTTCCCCGCAGAGCAAAAAGCGCAAAACATCCACCCTCGCCGCGAACCGCGTGTTGTTTAGTGATGCGGAAAACGCGCTCATCGATTCCTTGCTGCAGTGCGGGCAGGCGCACTTGTTCGAGGACTGGCCTGGGCCCGGTACCAAAGATGACGACAAGAAGCGCTTTTTAGCACAAGCGTCGGTGTGCGACTCCGGGTATCCCGGAGGCATCGCGGCGTACGTGGGAAACGCCAAGCAACTGTTAACCGCCAGCGCGACCGGCGTGAACCCGTTTGACGGGTGGACCCCTTCCGTTCCGGACGGGATCGTGGTGGAGTACGCGTCTGAGGCTCACGTCAACCTGGAGCGGGTGGGTATGCGCGAAATCGGAAGCGCGTGCTTCGTGCTCGTCGCCGGCGGTTTAGGCGAGCGGTTAGGGTACTCGGGAATCAAAGTCGAGCTGCCGTGCGAACGCGCCACGGACGCTTGTTACCTGCAACTTTACGTGCACTCCATTCTGGCGATGCAGTCGCGTTCAGCAGGCGAGATGCCCGCCCAACGTGGCGCGAAGGACGTGGGGATACCGCTGGCGATCATGACCAGCGACGACACGCACGCCAAGACGTTGGACTTGTTGCAACGCAACGATTACTTCGGCGCGAAGAAATCGCAAATCACGCTAATCAAACAGGAAAAAGTCCCGTGCCTCACGAACAACGACGCGCACCTGGCGCTTGGGAAGGACGACCTGTATTCGCTGCAAACCAAGCCGCACGGCCACGGTGATGTGCACGCGCTGTTGCACACCAGCGGTTTGCTGAAAAAGTGGAGCGACGCGGGGAAGAAGTGGGTCGTGTTTTTCCAAGACACAAACTCGCTCGTGTTCCGCGTGGTGCCTGGGGCGCTCGGGGTCAGCGAGGAGAAGGGTTTCCAGTTCAACTCGCTTTGCGTTCCGCGAATGGCAAAAGAAGCGATCGGGGCGATCACGGAGCTTACGCACACGGACGGGCGGAAAATGACGGTCAACGTGGAGTACAACCAGCTGGATCCACTACTCCGGGCGACGATAAACAAAGACGGTACGTATTGTGTTTCCCAAATCCTGACACACTGTTTGCCGATTGTCCAGAGTAATTACGTAATACACGTCACGAAAGACTGACACTTTTCTTTTTTACAATCAGGCGACGTGAACGACGAAAAAGGCGCGTCGCCGTTTCCGGGGAACATCAACCAGCTCATCGTGAGCCTGGGTGAGTACAAAGCGCAGCTTGAAAAGACTGGAGGGCAAATCGAGGAGTTCGTGAACCCGAAGTACGCGGATGACACGAAAACCAAGTTCAAGTCACCCACGCGTTTGGAGTGTATGATGCAGGACTACCCGAAAGCGCTCGGCCCTGATGCGAAAGGTACGTATTTCCCAATCACCACATTCCGCCTCCCTGATTGCCCATACGAGACTGACACTTTCTTTTTTATCTCAGTCGGGTTCACCGTGTTCGACAACTGGGTCGGGTACTCCCCGGTGAAGAACTCCCCAGAGGACGGGGTCGGGAAGTTCAAAGGGAACAACCCCACGCACACGGCGACGAGCGGCGAGATGGAGGTGTACGGCTGCGGGGCGCGGCTCTTGGAGCTCGCGGGCGCGTCAATCGCGGCGGCGGTTGATTTCGCCGCGAACGACATCGTCGTCCCGTCAGGACCGCGAGTGGTGCTGCACCCGTCCTTCGCGTGCACGTTCGATGAAATCAAGGGCAAGGTTCACGGCAAAAACGTGAAGCTTACATCGCCAACCTCCGTTTTAGTGGTGGAGGGGAGCGGCGTGACCCTGGAGTCGCTTACCCTGGACGGCGCGCTCGTGATCAAGGCGTGCGCCGGGGCGAACGTTACGGTCAAGGGGCTCACCGTTGCCAACAAAGGGTGGACGTACGCGCCGGTTACCGCGGGGACCGAGATCGACACCCTTCGCGGATTCGTGGTGGAGAAAACAGAAACGGAAACCCTTGTGTTCGACAAGCCGGGGAACTACACGGTGCCGTGAGAGATACGCGAGCGAGGAGCGTGGAATCATGACGTATCAATCTAATCCGACTTCTGAAGACATTTCGTCTCATCATACCTCCTCGAAGCTGTAAAGAAGTATTCTTCTTTCTGCTCACTCAGCCAGAGCTGAGCCTTGTGATTCGTTGGAAGTGTTTCCTCGCAAGCGGGGCAACACTATAAGTTGTATTTTCCACGGTGCTCAATCGTCTCAACGCCGGGGTCGCAGTCAGGGCACCAGGTATCGTCGCAAACATCGCAGGCTACGTAGCATTCTCCTTCCTCGTCCAGGCACGACTGGCACTTACTAAATAGTTTCCTTCTTCTGGCAGTCTTTGCAGTACTGCTTAGAGCATCCTGTCACCGTGCACATCCCGAACTTGTCATCGTCGATACCACAATCCAAGCAAAATACTTGTTGTCTCGACAAACCAATTTGGTGCGCAGGTATCGCAGTCGCGAGTCCCGAAGTAATCTGCGTAGCACTCGTTGCAAAACGTGTCCAAGCACGAATTGCACATGGAAACCTCCTCGGAAGTTCCCGCCACGCAGTCACAGTCGTAGGTGCTTCCCAGGCACGGCCACTAGTCAAAACTGGATTGGTTTATGACGCTTGCAACGTGACGAACCTGAACATCGTCCTGCCCGTTTCGCCGTTCAAAGAATATTTCCCGCTGAGTGATACCGAGGCACTCGTTGAGCTCAGCGAGGTGGGATTCTGCTTGCATGTCGCACCCGGCGAGACGCATGCATCGAAGACGGTCTTCTTTAGGACGATCGAGCACACCGATAGCCTTCATGAACGCGAGGATACTGGAGCTCGTCAAGTTGGAGCAGTTGGTGAGCTTCACGGTTTCTAGCGAGCCGAACGACTTGGCCAGAGACATGGGAAGGAAGTAGCCCCCCGGAGACGATAAGCTGTGGGCGTCGCGCACCTCCAGGTGTTTCACGTCGCCGCAGTATCGTATCAAGTTCCCGAAACGGTCGTCCGAGAGCCGCTTCCCGAGCTTGGCGTCTATCACAAGCTCGCAGGTACCCCACGCCCCGTCAGACGCAGCGACTTTCCTCCACACACGAGAAACGCAGGAGAGCGCGAGGCGGTCTCTGACGTTCGTGACGTGCGAGAAAACTTGAGCGGCGATGCTCTCATCGACGTCGAAGGTGCCATTGGTACTGGCGATGTCGGCCTCGATCTTGGCGAATTTAGCTTTGGCCCTGGTGCGGGGGGGCATGGTAGAGGAGTGACGCAGGAAAGAGGCGCGGGAATGTTTTTGGTGTGTTTAGAATATTTCAAATCAAAACAGCGTCGCAAACCTCTTTTTTCGAGATGTCACAAGCGGCGCAGTCGCGCTCGTGCGTGCGTCTTGTTGACTACACTGACTCGCGTTGGTTGTCAATCCAAGAGAAAATGAACTCCTGCATCGCGTCCACAAGACAGTCGGGGCAACATGCTTTATACTCTGGTCCACAACCTGAGTTGCGCTCGGCGCGGAGATAGTCCCAGCAAGACGTGCAGCAGACGCCCTCGACGTACCAAGAAGTCGAGCAATGCGCGCAGTGGATGTGTTCCACATGATTCATCTCAGGGGGGTCGCAATCGCTGCACCAGTTTTCGTCGCACTCCTCACAGTACACGTATTCCTTCTTTGTCGTGGCAATGCATGTTCGGCATGTCTCACCGCCGCATCCAACTTGTGCGGTGCACAACTCGAGCACGCCCGCGCCCGCGTACGCGCAGTCTTCGCACCAACAACCACCGCATACCTCACAATGTGAGTAGTAGGTATATGCATGAGGTCCATTCCCACAGTCGCTACAAGTCGATACGTATCACCCGTATATGCTACTGTTCCCCGTGCATACAGTCAATTCCAGCTTTCCGGCACACTCGACGCATGCCCCCTTCCCGCAACTTTCGCACCGTTCCGCCGCATCCTCCTCGCCACACGCGAAAGCCTCGCAGAACTTGCAGAAGTGGGAACCAACGTGTTCCGCGCACGATTCGCAGAACGTTCCAGAACACGAAACGCACTTCATGGTGTCACTCGTTCGTATGACCTCTTCACAGCTGCCGCACTGCTAGAGATCAAAGCTGCCTGTTTCTTCCTTTGGTATTACCTTGAACCCCGGGAAGTTTTCCTGTTGGTCAGTACGGAGGGAGTCCCTTGAGCTTGGGGAGGTCGTCGACGTCCACATCGCAACCGGCGAGACGCAAGCATCGACGCCGAGTTTCTTTGGGGCGCTTGGGAACAACGAGCATACCGGTCTTGACCAAGAACACGAAGATATCATCGCCCGTCAACCCGGAGCAGCCAGTGAGGTTCAAACTTTCAAGTGACGCGAAACGAGACGCGGCGGTATAGGAGAGGTCTCTCGCGAGCGATAAACCGTGAGCGTCGTGCACCTCCAGGTGCTTCACGTCGCCGCAGTATCGTATCAAGTTATCGAAATGGTCGTTCGTGAGCCGCCTGTCAAGCTTGGCGTCTATCACAAGCTCGCAGGTACCCCGCGACCCGTCAGACGCGGCGACGGTCCTCCACACCCGAGAAACACAGGAGAGCGCGAGGCGGTCTCTGACGTTCGTGACGTGCGAGAAAACTTGAGCGGCGACGCTCTCATCGACGTCGAACGTGCCGTTGGCCTTAGCCACCTCCCTAGCGCAGGTCTTGTCCCGTCTGGCTCTTCGGGCGAACCCGCCATTGGCCTGAACCTTGGTGCGGGGGCGCATGGTAGTGAGTGGACCGAGAGCTAGAGGGCCGCGCCTTCACGTTTTCTTTTTGAACGCAGTGCTGGCATGGCTGCTGGATTTTCAGAGAGAGTCGTTTTCGTCAACTCGAAAAGACGTTGTGCCCACTTGGGACACACGCTCCGCGCACGTCCGGACCCGTGGACAGACCCGTGGCCGTGTGGTGCAGAGAGCACGCGTTCGCGAGTCCCTCGTGTCGTACCCACCACCCAAAACATGGCTGCGAAACCCCTCCCCCCCCCGCGTGCGGTGTACCACGAGGCGCGTTTGTTGGAAGTGTGGGATTTGGTGAGCGCCGGATGTTTGTCTTCCGTGTCCAGTACAGATGCTGCTGCAGACATAGCAGCAGACAACACCGGACGCGGCACCGCTTCGGTTTCCTTCAGCACCCTGAAGCGCCAGCTGGATGACTTGGAAATAGACTTCACAACCTGCGGCCTGGATACCGCGAAGATCAACCGCGCGGTTTTCCACGTCACGGAGACGGATCCGGATCGGGTGATTGCGTTTTCGAGTTTTTGCGCATTCGCGGCGCTTCACGGCAAGCCCCCAACCGGCGTGGACCCGGTTCTGGAGACGCACGCGTACTTTGAGAAACACAAACTAGGCGCGCTGTTCGAAAGCATGACCGCTAGTTTGATGGTTTCCAAGCCTGATGATGTCGTGGCCTTTCTCGTTGAGAAACTCGAGAAGCTGAAACAAAAGAAAATCCAAGTCGCCACCTTCGGGGACGACGAGCTCGGGAGTTTGTTCGACATGAGCGACGCGTCGGGGGCGGGGGTTATTTCGGGTGCCAAGGCGAGTAAAGGACTCGAGGTTTTAGTAGGAAGGGTACCGGTGGAGGTTTCGGAAAACCCGGAACGGTTGATCACAAGGGAAAACTTCATTCGATTGGCGAGGGGGTTACTGGAGACGTACGGGTCGTAGATGAATGTTGTTTTGATGATGTATTTCTAAAATAACGCGCGCATCATCATTCAATCCATCTCTACAGTAGGTCCTTAGAGCTCTTTTTCACCAACACTGATCAGCGCCCGCGCGGTCTGGCCTTGCCAGGAGTTCATCAGCGACATGAGCAGCGCGGACAACGCGAACACGGACCCGGTGATTATTTGTTTCGTATCCGCGTCGTGCGTTCGTTTGTTGCAAACCGCGGCCACCGCGAAAACGAAACCAACCCAGGTGCTGCCTTTCCATTTGAACGTCATCCCTACGAACGAAAACACCAGCGCGCCTAGGCTCCACAGGTCGGGGGGGATGTCGACGTACGCCAGTTTCTATGGAGGGGTGGTGGGGGTAGTAGGGGTAGGTAGTGTTAGTAGGAATAGGTAGTGTTAGAGGGGTAGGTAGTGACAGGGGATGCGTCGTGTAAGTTGCGTGTCCCGAAATCCCTCGTTCGTTTCGCGAAAGATCGCGTCCCGAAAAGTGTTTGATATCGACATCGTCATCGTGACATCGACATCGGTCATGGTAACCGGCCAGTACGCACCGGTCGCTTGAACCTAACCACCGCACCAGGGTCATGCGCGTCCTCCGGGAGCTTTCCTTTCGCGAGAACCATCCTCCGCGCCCACAGCGCGCGCGGCAATGGAAGCGCGCGCGGAGAACGAAAACCTTTCTGACTCGGCCTTGGAAATTTTATTTCACGAAGCTCGGCACACATCTTCCAACGACTTCGGGAGACCGCGACACACTCGCACGGCGCAGGCGGCGCGCGTTGCGTCGGGGAACGTGCGATGGACGGGTTCGAGGATATTCCCGAGGAGCCGACGCCGATTGCGGACAAGAGGGATTTGTACGCCAACCTGGGAGGTGCGTCTGTGTGCGAAACCACGACGGGAGCGCGACGGCGATGGATCGATGGTGTTTTTCGCAACTCAAGTGCTTCACGGCCAGATGAGATGGGACCCACCACGAACACAACAACGAACACGTGCCAGCGAGGGTTACAAACCCGCATCTCTCAAACACTCTGCAAACACTACTGTAGAATGTACTACTCTCGAACGTGACGACTGACAAAAGAACTCGTCCACCGCTTCTTTCCTCGTCACACTCAACACATCATCTGCCCAAATATCCAAAAACTTTTATAGTTTCTCGCAACGCCACCGACGACGCGATCAAAAAAGCGTACCGCGCCTTGGCGCAAGTCGCGCATCCTGACAAGCACTCCTCTTCCCTGCTACGCGAGGCCGCATCGGGGACGTTTGGTAAGATAAACGAGGCGTACGAAATCCTGAGCGATGTGAACCGGCGGAAGATATACGACGTGTACGGCATGGCCGGGCTAAACGCCGGACTGGAGGTCGGGCGGAAACACAAAAGCTTAGCGGAAATCACCGAGGAGTTTCAACGCGCCAAGGCGAAGGAAGCGCGGGAGGTGATGGAACAAAGGCTGAATTTTCGGGGCGCGTATGGGTTTTCCTTCTCAGCCGCGCATTTGTTTGACAAACACATCGCGCACCGACGCGCGGTAATCGCGCGCCGGCGAGGACAACTGGCGTCTGGACCTTGGCTCGACTTGAACGGCCTCGATTTCAACTCCGTGTTCGACGTGCCTACCTGGAAGGAAGACACCACGGCGTACGTCGGGGCGCAGGGCCAGATGAGCCGGGGCGCGGGGGCTGGCGGGTTAGTCTTGGGACTTCGAAAAACAGCCAGCGAACACACCTCCTGGGAAGCCGCTATTGTTACCGGCTCGTCGCAAAGCGCGGCGTCGCTGCACGTACAGCGCGTGTTATCGGAACACGCGGTCGGGCATTTGGCGTACTCGTTCTCAGGCGCGCAAGGCGGGTTGGGGCTTGAAGTGGGGTGTACAAGAGCGCTTTATGACCAGCACACGAAAGGCCACCTGACCTGGAATGTGGGGCCAGTCGGGGGGCTCACCACCGGTACGGCCTTGGTCCTTTCCCAAATCCAGGCACACTGTTTGCCCACACAAGACTGACACTTAATTTTTCAATCACGAAGGCGCGCAAAGAGTAAAGAACAAAACTTCGTGGAAGTTTGACGTCTCCGTGGGGCCGCGGAGCACGGGCGTCGCGGGTTTCATCGCCCGACGGCTTTCCAAGCTCTCGACTTTAAGATTCGGCTTGAGATTCGGCACGAACGCGATCGACTTCGACGTCGGGTTGTTACGGAAGATGAACCGGGAAACCTCGGTTGGGATGTCCGTGTCAATTGGCATACGGGGCGTGCACGTGAAGTTCCGGTTCAACCACGTGGGGCAGCGGTTTCAGTTTCCCATTTTGATTTCCCCGCGCGCGACGCCGCGAAGCGGGTTTCTTTTTTTAACGATTCCTTTCGTCGTCGTCGGTGTTTTGAATACGTACGTTGTGGCGCCGTACGCGTTGAGGCTTGAAAACGATACGAAAAACGTGTTAAGACAGAAGTACTCGGCGCAGGTAACCAAGGACAAGAAAGAAGCGACCGCGGCGCAGGCGCTTTTGCAATCGGCGGCGACCGCGCGGCTGGAAAAGGAGCGACAAAAAAACGGCCTCGTCGTAACGCAGGCGGCGTTTGGCAACTTCCCGAGACGCGCGAGGCACAAACCTGGGGATTTCGTTGTGGATGGTTTCTTTTCGGACACGTCGGGGGCGTCTTTCGGGGACGGGGATACGGGGACGTCTTCTGGGGACGGGAATGGGGACAGAGACACCAACAAAACCGAAACCAAAACCGAAACCGAAACGAAATCAACCTCGACACGAGAACCTCCGTGGCTGGACGTGACGACCGCGACGCGGTTTATGGTGTTCGACTCGCACCTCGACGTAAACGCGCAGGCGCACAAACCCTCGTTACTCGGGTTTTGCGATCCGTGTCCTGACGAACGGAAGTTTCTTCGAGTTCGGTACACGTACAAAGGGGTGTTACACGAAGTTACAATCGGCGAGGACGACGCGCTCGCGATTCCAAACAAAACGCACCAACTGCCCGAGGAGTGTCAGAAGTGAAATTATTTGAAACGAGTAATAAGGAGTAATTAGGAGTCTACGTCTAACAGTCTAAACGTCTGAACAATGTGGGGGCGGAGGTACTGTGTAAGGTCCGGAGGTAATACGTTGAACATAAACCTTGGAGGTACGCCCCAACTGATGACGTATAAACTTAGATCAGGAGTCCACAAAACTTTGCCACTATTAGATAAAACTACGCTTTGCTACACGTCAGCGGGTCCAGGGGCACGCCAAACCTTCGGGTTTCGAAGTGCAGGTGCGGCCCGAAGGACCGCCCCGTGTTGCCAACCTTGGCGACGCTTTGTCCTTTTTTAATGCGCTGGCCCTCGCTGACGTCCACGGAAACGCAATGCGCGTACCGCGTTTCCCACCCGTCCTCGTGCGTCAGCCGCAACAGCCAGCCGTAGCCGTGCTCGTCGAACACGCGCTGCTTGACGACACCGTTTGACGCGGCTCTTACCGGTGTCCCCTCGTTCGCGGACAAATCCACCCCCGCGTGCAACCGCCCCCACCGAAACCCGAACCCGGACGTCACGAACGCGTCGCGCCACACCGCGACTGGCGCGCAGAAATCCGGGTGCCACCGGTTGTTACTTCGTGTGGGCCGGACGTGTTCCCACCACAAACTTCTTTTAGCACCGCATTTCCCTTTTTGCATGGCTTCGTTCACAGCGTGCGGCTTGCCGGTCACGCAAGTGTTTGATGCTCCATCTCCAAACGTCGCCGCAAGCACCGGTTCTCCGTTCAACACATCGCCTCGCCCTACTCCCGTTCTTCGGCTGAACAACTCGACCGCGTCACCGCCCCTCGGTTCGTAGCGCCACGACCGCGAGCGCCAACGGCGATCGGCGTGGACGACGCACGTTGATGAATTTCCATTTCCGTCACTTGTTTCATTCTCATGTTCCTCGCTCGGTCGTTCAAACAGGTGTCGCTTTGTGCGTCGCCGCAACCTCGGCGCGCGTTCATGCGCGGCGAGCCTGGTGACTCGGATGACGTGCCCCGCGTCTACGGCGTCGTTCGTGATGCCGTTGATTCGTTGCAACTCGCGTATCGAAACCCCCGCCCCGCTCGCGATGGACGCTAAGCTGTCCCCGGATTTGGTGACGACTCGGTTTTTTTTGGCAAGTAAGCGCTGCGCCGTCGATTTCGGTTCGCCAGCCGGCAGGCGCACCAGGCGAAACGCGGTAAGCGGCGTTGCCGCGCCGCGCGCGCACCCGATGGACACATCAATCACTCTGTTCACAAGGGACACGGGGAACAGACAAAGGCGCAGCATGGGCGTTATGAAGTCACACGCTTTTGCTTTGCGCCGGCGCGGCGATTGTTTTTGATGATCGTTGTTTCGATCATTGTTTCTCAAATGCGAAACATGCGCAGTCGGCAAACGTTGCGGCGACGCGGGAACGACTGCAGCCTTTTCGGCTCGTACTTCTACTTCTTTTGTTACGCGTACGTCGCTTGTCACGTCCGGGTTGACCCGCGTATGTCGCGATTCGTTGGTTTGAATCAAACTGTTGGTGCCCCGTAACACGACAAGTTTCGTGCCAGGGTGAATGTTACCCGAAGTGATTCCCGCGTTGAGCCGTTTGACGTGCGCCAGCGGGGTGTCGAATGTTTTACTAATTTCCGTAAGCGTTTCGCCCGCCCGCACCACGTGCGTTTCCAAACGCAACGGCGTCGGTACACTCAACGTGTCCCCGGGGTAAATCACGGAATCCGGGTGCAAGTCGTTCATAGCTTGAATCAACTGAACTGGGGACTGGTAAATCTCCGCGATCAGGGAAAGGGAATCACCCGCCGCGACGACATGGCGGGCGTCGCGCCATTTAGAAAAATCCAGATGGCCATCGGACGATGATGCAGACGCGCCGGGGGTCGTGGCGTTTGTATCACCATCGTGTGTCGTCTCACTCGACATGGGTGGTGCAAACGGGGTCAAGAACACGTTGTTCTGAATCGCACCAGGCGAAACCTCGCCTACGCCCGCCATCGGCGCCCACACCACGTCATCGCTCATCGTCGCGCGCACGACGCGCAAACGGCTTTGGTGTGCCGTTGGCGATAGTTACCACTGAACGAACCCGTGTACCCGCGCGGGTTCGGCGGCCCACCACGCCCCGACCGCCGCGCGCAAAAACCCACCACACGCCGCGCGTCGCCCCGACGCCGCGCCCGCGTCGCAGTCACACGCGCGCGACGTGGTGTGGCAGACCCGGGGGTGTCGGTAATCGGCGATCGACAGCGTTTGATTTGACGAAAAGCGCACAAGTTGACGATATCAAAATCCTTGCAGCCGTTTCGACAGTCGGGAGAGATGGTCATTTTATAACTCCTCGAGGTACGAGCGCTCCCCTCAACTCCCAGTACTTTCCTCCACCGCTTTCCGCAGCGCCTCTGTGGTGATGGCGGGGGCGGTGTCGGGGGGGATGACTTCGTGCCCTCGCGCCTCAACCCCGACCAACTTCCCCTTGTCCAAAACGATGGCTTGTTCCGCCAAATTCACGGTTGGGCAGATGTGCTCCGGAATGACAAACACCAAATCGCCTCGGGTGGGGATATCGTTGTCGTCTTTCGTTGCATCCCCGGGGATGTTACCGGTACGTGGTGAACCAGTATCCCCATTCTTATCCCCAATCAAGTCCCCTGCGTGTGTCCCCGGGGAACACGGATCCGCCAAGGTCGTCCCCGTCCCCGTGCCCGTTTGGGTTCCCACAAACTCGACCCGCCGTTTCGCAAGCGCCACGTCCCACGGCCGTTTGCGTCGAGTATCGTCGACGTAAATGCTCCCCGCATCCGCCCCCGATGCCTCGCCGCCCGCTAGAACTCCAGACGCACTCGGGCGATGGTAAATTGAGTGGTCATTCTCCGCGGAATGCAAACCGTTTTGTTCGCGCGCGTGTCGAGAAAAATAAGAAGAAGATGAAAGATACGTCTGCTCGCCGATGACGAGCGGCAGGTGCTCTTCGCTGCACGCCAGCGCTCTCCACGTGGGGTGCCCGATCACGTAACAAGCCGGGTCCCCCGCTTCCGCGGCGAGTGCTTTGCTTCCGCAATCCAGGGTAGCGCGGTTTTTGGCAGGTAGGGACACCACGCGTGTCATTAGGACTGCGGCGGGTACCAACCCCAGGTTCGGGTTTTGACGCTCGCCTCTCCAGTCGTGAAACACGACGGTGCCCGGCGAAACGCGGTGCGTTTTAAGCCAACCGCCGTCGTTTGCTTCCTTGCTCCCGACCGAGACGCACGCCGCCGCCATTTCTAGTTTCGCCATCTCGGCAACGACGTCGAGCCGTAGCGCGTGCGTGAACCCAGGCGTGCCACTCGTGACGAGCTCAATCGGGGGAACTCCTTTTTGTTTCAGGTAACACAAAAGGGGCGCTAATTTATTTTCGTAAAGGGAACGGCACGAATCGTTTCTTTTCCTTCGCAAAACCTCCACTTCTTCCGTCGACGCCCCGGAGCGCGCTACGGGGTCGCTTATGTGCCCTTCGTAAAAGTGAATTCCACGGAACCCTTTGTACTTAGTATTATCTGCACTGCCCGGGTCGTGCGTATCTGCACTGCCTCCTGGGTCGTGGGACGTATCCCTATTATCAAGGACACAGTTCTGACAGGTTCGCCAGATGTTCTCCGCGCGACCGTCGGAGTTTTCGTTTTCGGAAAACAACTGGCAGTCCCCGTCGAAAGATTTGTGGTACGCTCCGCGTACGTCCTCGCCCGCTTCCGCGCCCGTGCGGTGCATCCCCGGATTGACATCAACGAAGTACCCCACGTTGTCCTGTTCCCACCGGGTAAGTCGGTCGGTGAATCCGCCGTCGGAGGACTCGGTCAAACTCTCCGGAGTTTCGATCAAAACGCTCCACCTGATCCACGGGAACGCTTTCGCTAAAACGGACAAGCGCTGCCTCGCCGCGCCGACGAGCGGGTACGCCACTAACACGTCGAACCCAAAGTTCTCCTTGGCTAGCCGTTTCGCGAGTAACGCCTGCGGAGATTCTTGTATTTTTTCGTCTTCAAAAGTTTCCTTCAAAGGGTTGTTGCTTGGTGCTGTTTTTGCTTTCTTCCCTTGGTGTCGGTGCGCGCCCGCGCCGTCGCCCTTTTCTTTTTCTTTCGACAGATTGGTTTTCTCATCGGAAACGTCATTACCCCATTGTGTATCCGCCCACGCGTCCAGCGTCACCGCCAGCACAAACGCTTCCTTCGTAGTCGCTATTTTGAAGTTCCGGACCCCAAGATTCACCAGCTCGACCCACACCACGGCGAGCTTGGTGGTCTTTAAGTGCGGGCGCCATCGGGACAGGTCACCGTTTAGCAACCGTTTGACGCAAGCCACGTTTTTGCGCACTTTTTCAAGATCAACCACAAGCGCGGGGGTTATGACCCGGCTCGCGAGGCCGTTAGGTAACACCCACTCCTCAGGGCACGTGTCCGGGAACCACACGCCCCCGACCCTGGAGGCGTCGGGGAGGCCGCCCATAGGGCGAGGAAGGGTGTGGACCGGACGTTCGTGGTCCGAGTTAATAAATCAAAGGATTTCCGAGACACGAAAAGCGAAAAAGGTTTCGGCGACTTTTACAGCAAATCTAATCTGTCGCCTCTCCCCATTCGAGGTGTCGCCATGGGTCGTGATGGCGGCAAAGGCGGTCGCGGCCGAGGCCGCCGTTCGGATGACAAGTCCGGCGGCGGCGGCGGCGGCGGCAACGGCCGAGTTAAGATGGTGGACCGGGAAATCGAAGCCCTCGAGGCGGCCATCGAGGTACGACGCGATGCAAATCTTGCACCCGCCGCCGACTTGCACCGCCGCCATCTTTGTCCACGCCATGTTTCCCTCCCTTCCGCGCCGGTTCGATTCCCACCCGGAACGTCTGCACCTGGTGTGTACCTTTCGCGCCATGACACGCACACGTGTCTCCCAACTCACCTCCTACATTCACCCACCGTCAAACCCAGGCCACGAAACCCGAGCCCGGCGTCAACCCGTTGTCCATCGCGCCACGAAAGAACAGCGAGCGCGGCGACGGTTCATCCGTTTCCTTGATTGGCGTGCGCAAGTTCAAAGACATGCCTCTTTCGCAAGCGACGCAAAGAGGTTTAGCGGCGAACAAGTTCAAGGAGCTCACGGCGATTCAGCGGGCCACGATTCCGCACGCGCTCGCGGGACGGGACGTTTTGGGGGCGGCGAAAACGGGCAGTGGCAAGACACTAGCGTTCATCATCCCTTTGTTGGAAATTTTGTTTAAACAGAAATGGGGACGCCAAGACGGGCTGGGCGGGTTGGTGATCGCCCCGACAAGGGAGCTGGCGATGCAGATATTCAAGCAGCTAATAGACGCGGGGAGCTACCACAGCCTATCCGCTGGTCTGTTGATCGGGGGTAAAAACGTGAAGGACGAGAAAGACACGGTGAACAAGATGAATCTGTTGGTCGCGACGCCCGGTCGGCTGTTGCAGCACATGGACGAGACGCCGCTTTTCGACTGCGTGACTTTGAAAGTTTTGGTGCTTGATGAAGCGGACCGTATTCTAGATTTAGGGTTCGCCGCGACCCTAAAAGCTATCCTGGCCAACCTGCCAAAACAAAGGCAAACCCTGTGTTTCAGCGCCACGCAGACCAAAAGCGTCAAGGATTTAGCCCGCTTAAGTTTAGTGAGCCCGGAGTACCTAGCGGTGCACGCCGAGTCCACCAGCGCGACGCCTCCTAAATTAACACAGCTCGTCGCTACGTGCCCGCTTGATAAAAAAATGGAAACCCTCTGGGCGTTTATTAAGTCGCACCTGACTTCGAAAACCCTGGTGTTTCTGTCGAGCTGCAAGCAAGTAAGGTTCGTGCACGAGATTTTCCGGCGCATGCGCCCCGGCGTGCCAATCGCGATGCTTCACGGCCGCATGAAACAAATGGCGCGCATGAAAACCTTCGAAACCTTCGCGCGGGCGAACCACATCTGTTTGTTCGCCACGGATGTCGCCGCAAGAGGGCTAGATTTCCCAGCAGTGGACTGGGTCGTCCAGGCGGATTGCCCGGAAGACGTGCCGTGTTACATCCACCGCGTGGGGAGGTACGTGTTGTATATTTCCCAAATCCTGACACTGTTTTACCGAAGCAGGTGACTGTTCAGACCGATTACCCTGACTGTTTTCCATACATCGTCCAATACATCGCGATATACGAGACTGACACTTTATTTTTCTCATCTCAGGACGGCGCGGTACACCGCTGAGGGAAAAGGGCTTCTTTTACTAACCCCGAGCGAGCTGAAATTCGCGGAGGAGCTTACCGCCGCTAAGGTCCCGCTGAAAACCATGAAACTGAACCAGGCGAAAAATACGGGAAACATCACCAGTTCGATTCAGGGGCTTCTTGGGAAAGACAGCGAGCTGAAGTACCTCGCGCAACGCGCGGTTGTTTCGTACCTGAGGTCGATTTACTTGCAAGTACGTGTTGGGCCTTTCCCAAATCCCGCCTCCCTGTTTGCCCATACTCGTACCAGAAGGGACGGTTATTACCCATCACGAGAG
>Ga0222710_1000466_pt1 | contig 18519 bp, 16 predicted proteins | sample AntAcemetage1696_FD_181143 | JGI IMG/M metagenome (GOLD analysis project Ga0222710, IMG submission 181143) | Saline water microbial communities from Ace Lake, Antarctica - #1696 | ecosystem: Environmental > Aquatic > Non-marine Saline and Alkaline > Saline | place: Antarctica: Ace Lake... | reverse complement strand
CAAAAGCATGTTGAACCACGGGGTTAATAGGGATTTCGCGTCCTTGCCGAGCCACTTCAGGAAGGGCCCCAGCCAAGCCTTTATTGAAGTGAATCTCAAAAGCCTTCACTCTAGATGCAGCAACCAGGGTCATGGCTAAAGTAGATATGTTCTGTTCTGACAAGAGTCGCTCGTGCAACCAGCCGGACTCATAGCCCGCGAGATAAATGCTTACTTCACGTGCACTACCCGACCACCAAAAGGTACCCGGTCTGGCATTTGGCCGGTCATCAGTCAGAATCGACTGGGGTCCATTCTTTTGGCGGTACTCATAGTCCCACCAGTGTTCGGCAGGATAGGTCACCAAGCGCAAAGGCGACACCGTTTCAAAATCTTGGCCACGGGCCTCAATCCATTCAATGAAGGGCTGCCAGATGTCTGCGGATTGCTTTTCGTTTAAACCTTGACTCACCATGGCGATTTCTAGCTCATTGTCGCCGTTAAAGCCGGCATGTTCGCCCCAGTGGGGATTCATTAATTCGTCACGATAGAACGCCAGAAAATACGCCACCAATTCGGTGTAAGCGGCATCGGTTTTGGCTCTAACTTTGAGCCCTGCGAAACCAAATGTCTCAGGTAAAGGGTGCAGTTTTAACGTGACGCGGGTAATGATTCCGTACGCGGCACCCGCGCCGCGCATGGCCCAAAACAAATCCTGATTGACGTATTCATTCGCAATCACGATGCTGCCATCAGCCAAAACCACTTCCACTTCCAGCATGCTGGCCGCGCTCAGACCAAAGCGTTTGGAAAAACTACCAAACCCACCTGTTTGCACGTAACCGCCCACGCCCACGGTGGTGCAGCCGCCGCCTTGTACGTAACGTTTTCCTTTAACAACGGCCTTGTCATAAACGTCAAGCCAAATAGCCCCACCCTCGACGGATACGGCCTCAACAGGCTCAACACCTTTTCCGCCTTGTCCGCCTTGAGGCACAAAACGATCGTGCATCTCAATGCCATTGAGCTTCTTGGTCCAAATCAAAAAAGAGTCCGGCGCATTGGATTGACCCAAGTAGCTGTGTGCACCGCCCTTAACCACCAGTCGTAGGTTATGTTCCCGCGCAAAAATCACCGCCTTAGATACGTCTTGGGTGGTTTCAACTTCAGCGGCATAGTTACTCAGGCGACTGGTCCAAGCATCTATCCAGCCACTGGTTTGCGTGGCGCCTGGGGTGTCTTGAATGAAGTAAGGGTTCTCAAAGTCTTTTAAAACCGCCTCACAGGCAGCTGGCCCCGCACTGCATTGAGCAAAGGGGTCCGGTACTTCAAAAAGCTTGCCTTGCATGGAATCTGCCAATGCCTGCCATTTGTCAGTAGAGGGCCACCCGAGCTCGCCAGGCTTCACGCGACGCATCGTCACGGCCGCCGAAGCGCCACCTATCGATGATTGGTTGGCAAGGGCTTGGTTTGAACCGGCAAGACCCACCACTGAAGCGGCCGTAAGTCCAGCTGAACCAGCCAAAAACCGGCGTTTCTGTTGATCGATCTTTTGTCTTGACATATTTATTCCCCTTGAGCTTGAACCAACCACTGACATGCACGATAGGTTCCAGACGGTGTCGCTGCCACGCCTTTAGCATTCAATCTTTAGCATCCAATAGCTGTAACTAAAATCCTTAGAAATGCATATAGACTACCTTAGAAGTGAAATCACGACAACGTAACTCGAGTGAATCGTACAGTGGTCCGCCAAGCCTTTTTTCTGAATCGCTTTGCGCAGGCGAAACAGCTCTTCGGAGCACTAATGGTTTTAATTTTACGTAAAGGGTGGTGAGATTTGATTGGTTATTACGTAGCCGACTCGTAGACGACACTCAGCTACTAACGCCGCACAAAAAAAGTCGAAATAGCTGGTGTCTTCGAACCATCGGAATGGAGAAGAGGATTGAAGAAGAAAACCTTCATAACAATCAAACCACGCGTTTAACAAACCGCAAGGGCGTGTATGTGATTTGCACCTCACCCTTCTCATTGAGCACGGTGTTGAGGGTGCGTACCAGACCACGGTCAGGCCGACTCTCGCTCGGTCGTGCTTCGGTGACTTCGCACAAGACATGAATCGTCTGACCTACCAAGGTTGGCGCGTGGACCTTTAGCGCCATTTCCAAAAAAGCAAAGCCGGTGTGCTGCATCGCTGCTTGCATCAGCAGACCTTCAGCCATTGAGTAGACCAGTGCACCTGGCACCAAGCGGCCTTTGATATCAGACGTTTCACGCAAAAACTCGGTGTTGGTAAATAGCACCTCTGTAAAGCCCGTTGCATTCACGAACGCGACAAGATCGGCCTCGGTGATCGTGCGTCCAACGGTTTTGAATTTCCTGCCGATGGGTAGCTCATCAAAATGCATACCCAAACCAACCACCTCAATACCGTCTTGATCTAGATGAAGCGCCATAGAGACCTGTTCCTTTTGTTTGTTTCAGTTTAAGTGCCTATCCATATTCAGTGTATCGCTTAGGCGAGGTACTACGCACACCTAGGCCCCACGTCGGTATGCGGCATGAGCTTTATCGCTCCCCCAAAAAGGAAGAATTGCTTAGTATATAATTGATAATGAGAATCATTACTATAAGGCTTTTCATGCAATCAACGACAAAATTACTGACGCAATTACTCACGGCAGTCCCTATTCAAACCTTGTTTCGCGTCCATCATGTTGTAAACACAGACGTGTTAAATGATTACAAGCAACAACTCGAGCAGCTCGGCTTCTTACCAGGCGAGTCAATACTGGTTCAACGCAAAGCCCCTCTCAGCCAAGACCCCCTAGTCGTTCGTGTCGGTGCAAGCACTTATGCACTCAGGCGCGCTGAAGCCGAATGTGTGGTCGTGGCGTGAGAAATTCCATGAAAGAAAACACCATTCACCTGCACCCAACGGGCCTATTGTTTGCGTTGGTCGGTAATCCCAATTGCGGCAAGACCGCCCTTTTTAACCGCCTCACGGGTAGCCGACAAAAGGTGGCTAACTACGCGGGCGTGACCGTCGAACGCAAGGAAGGGCGATTAGAAACATCAAATGGCAAAGTGGCTCGGATTTTGGATCTGCCTGGCACGTATAGCCTCTATCCGCGCTCGCTCGATGAGCGCGTCACCTGCAATGTTTTGAATGGACAAGCAACCGGTGAAAAGCAACCCGACGTGGTGGTTTGCGTGGTCGATGCCACCAATCTGCGTCGCAGCCTACGGTTAGTGCTCGCCGTTCAGCGGCTAGGGCTCCCTTGCATCGTCGCCTTAAACATGTCGGATGAGGCCAAAACGCGTGGTATCGACGTCGATCCAACGGCGCTCGCAAAAGCTCTCGGCGCCCCAGTGGTTACAACGATTGCGGTCACCAAGTCAGGCGATGCCCACTTACGCTCGCTCATCGAATCCATTGTGAATGACCGCAGCATTGTCCCCCCTCAACCAATCACCACAGGAGACACGAGTAACGTTGCCCAAGACCATGTGCATGTCCAACAGATTTTGGTGACGCTTGGACTAGATCGGGTCGTCCCTGATCTTAAAAGTGAACACATCGATCGGGTATTACTAAACCCGGTGGCGGGCCCCGTCATTTTATTGGCCGTTTTATTCCTTATTTTTCAGGCCATGTTCAGCTGGGCAGAGGCTCCGATGGAATGGATTGAAATGGGTTTTGAGGTGCTTGGGGATGCTGTTGGCGAGTTCTTGCCAGACAATTGGCTCAGAAGCCTGCTGATTGACGGCCTGATCGCAGGGGTTGGCGGTGTGGTGGTTTTTTTACCGCAAATTCTGATTCTATTTTTCTTTATTTTAGTGCTCGAGGAGTCAGGTTATTTGCCCCGTGCGGCCTACCTCCTGGACCGTCTCATGGGAGGCGTCGGGCTCTCGGGACGTTCGTTCATCCCCTTGCTTTCGAGCTTTGCTTGCGCCATCCCCGGCGTCATCGCTGCCAGAACCATTCCTAACCGACGTGACCGCTTAGTCACCATCATGATTGCGCCGCTGATGACTTGCTCGGCTCGTTTACCCGTCTACACACTTTTGATTAGCGCATTTATCCCTCGGCGCACATTTGCCGGCGGCCTTGAGTTACAGGGCCTGGTCATGCTCGGCCTCTATTTAGCGGGCATTGTGGGTGCCCTTCTTGTGGCTTGGGCGCTGAAAGCCCTAACCAAGTCGGGACGCCAAGCCCGACCGCTCATGATGGAGCTACCAACCTATCGGCTACCTAATCCGTTGAATGTCGCGATCGGACTGTGGCAAAGAGCCGCTATTTTTATCAAACGCGTGGGTGGCATTATTTTGGCCATGACAGTGGCGTTGTGGTTTTTGGCGAGTTTTCCAGCACCACCGGCCGAGGCCATGGGGGCACCCATCGAATACAGTTTCGCAGGAACCTTGGGGCGGTGGTTAGCGGTGCTTCTAGAACCCATCGGTTTTAATTGGCAAATTGCCATCGCTTTGATTCCTGGGTTGGCGGCCAGAGAAGTCGCTGTGAGTGCGCTGGGCACGGTTTATGCGCTTTCGGTTGTGGGCGAAGTGACCGAAACATCGTTAATCCCTATCTTGGCGCAGCAATGGAGCCTGGCCACCGGCATGTCGATGTTGGCTTGGTATGTTTTTGCACCGCAATGCCTAGCGACTCTCGCCACGATCAAACGCGAAACAGGCGGCTGGACAATGCCCCTGTTAGCCGCCGGTTACTTATTTGCATTGGCTTATTTGGCGGCTTGGTTTGCTTATCGCTTCACACCTTTGTTATTCTGAACAAAGGCTTGGAGACCAAGGCACCGATCACGGCACTGAAAACCGCACTGACGACACCGCCATCATCATTGTCGTCAGTGCTCAACCACTATCGTAGCTAGCTCGCGCTTTCGCATTTCCTCCTCAGGCGCCTCCCTCTAATCACCTATTCGTTAGTCACCTCTTTTTACTCACCTCACAGGGGCGTCATGTCATCCTTGCCTACCAAAAAACTACTGGTGGTCTATCACTCGATGACCGGTGGCACGACCCAAATGGTGCAGGATTTGATTCAAGCCTGCGAGACAGTTGATGGCATTGATATCCATCTAAAAACAGCAACCCAGGCGTGCGCCACGGATTTGCTCGATGCCGATGGCTATGTTTTTGCCTCGCCCGAGAACCTTGGTAGCATGAGTGGAATGATGAAAGATTTTTTTGATCGAACTTACTATGCTGTTATTGATCAGATTCAAGGTAGGCCCTACGCAAGAATGATTTGTGCAGGAAGTGACGGTCATGGTGCTGCTAGGCAAATCGACCGTATCGTCGTCGGTTGGCGACTCAAACCGATCCAAGAGGCACTCATCATTAATGTCCACGCTCAAACGCCTGAAGCCATCTTAGCGCCAAAGACTTTAACCGTCGTGCAACGCGACGCTTGTCGAAAACTCGGTTTGCTGGTGGCAACGGGCCTATCTATGTCGGTGTTTTAATGACAAACAAATCCAAACCCACCCAGGTTACAAAAGGTACCAAAACTATTAAAACTATTAAAACTACTAAAAGTACTAAAAGTACTAAAAGCGTTCAAAGCACCAAAAGCACCAAAAGCACCAAAGCGACTGAAACCGCTAGGGTTGCCAAGAGTGCTAGGACTGCGGAACGTATAGAAGGTACCGCCGTGGCCTATTTGCTCATCGGCGGTGGCTTAGCCTCTGCCACGGCAGCGCAAACCCTGCGACAAGAAGGCGCTCAAGGCCGCATCCTCATCCTCGGTGAGGAAACGTTTGCGCCCTACCATCGCCCGCCTTTATCCAAACCGACAACGACTGTTCAACCACCTACCGAACCGCACTTCATAATAGACAAAGCGACATACCAGTCGCTTGAGATTGAGTTCAAGCCACGGGCGCAAGTGACGCACTTGGACACCCAACAAAAATTCGTTGAACTGGCTTCAGGCGAACGAATTGGCTATGACAAAGCACTGATTGCCACCGGCGCGTCACCGACCCCGCTGTCGATTGATGGCACCGATTTGACAGGCGTGCATTACCTGCGGACTTTCGACGATGCCTTGGCGATCCGCACACAGGCCAAGCGCGCCAAGCGGGCGGTGATCATTGGTGGCGGTTTTATTGGCGTTGAAGTCATCAGTCTTTTGGCACAAAAGGGACTGGACGTTACTTTGATCGAAACCCAGAGGCTCCTATACAAGCTTCACGCCGACGATATTTCAAACCATGTTGAAAACGTTTTAAAACAACATTCGGTGCGTTGCTTGACCGATAACATGCCAGCCGCTATTGAGGGGACGAGGCATGTGACCGGCGTGCGCACAGTGAACGGAGAAACAGTGGCGTGTGACATGGTGGTCATTGGTGTGGGTGTGACACCGCGCACCGAGTTTTTACGCTCAAGCGATATTCAGTGCAAAGACGGCATCGTGGTTGACGAGTATTTGCAAACCAGTGATCCCTGTGTATACGCCGCCGGTGATGTGGCCAATGTTTACCATCCTCTCTTCAAAGCACATAGCCGTGTGGAGCACTGGGATAACGCGATCAAGCAAGGCCGTCTGGCTGCACGTAACATGCTCGGGCGACGCGAACCCTTCTCTGGGGTGAGCTACTTTTATAGCCACATTTTCAACCAGAGCTTTAACTTGGTTGGGGTCCCCATCGCCCATAGTCAGCGCATTAACAGGGGCACTTTAGCAAGTGGTGAATTTGAATCGATCTATCTCAGAAATAATGTCCCGTGCGCTTTTTTTTCCATGGGTCGTTCATCATCAAATGCCCGAATAGCCGAAGACCTGATCCGCAATCATGTGAGCTTGGCTCGGGTGATGCCTAAGCTAAGTGATCCCGATTTCGCCTTGGCTGATCTGCCCGCCCAGATCATTTATGTGCTGCAAGGCGGTGGCGCTTTTGGTGCGTTTGAGTGTGGTGCGATCGAAGCACTTCAATCCCGTGGCATTACCCCTGACGTGGTAACAGGTGTCTCCATTGGTGCCTTCAATGGCGCCATAGTGGCAGGTAATCCTGATAATCCAGCACAAGCCCTCAAAGATTTTTGGAGAGAGCTTGCCACGAACTCGTCGTTTGCGACGGACGAATCCGCTCGGCGATTGTGGGCCAGCCAACAAGCGGCTCTCTTTGGCGTTCCCGGCTTTTTTGAACCGCGTTGGCTCAACCCATGGCAGCATTTTGGTCAGTCGCCAGCCGAGTGGCCGAGTCTGTATGACTTCTCTGCCGCGCGCACGCTACTGTCCAAATATGTTGATTTTGCTACCCTGAAATCCAGTCCTGTGCGCTTAATGGTGACCGCCGTCGACGTGCAAAGCAGTGAGGTGGTTCTATTTGACAGTTATCTTGATGATTTAACCGTCGATCACATCATCGCCAGTGGCAGCCTTCCACCGGCCTTTCCGTGGGTCACCATCGACGGGCGGCATTACTGGGATGCAGGCATCATCAGCAACTCGCCTTTGAAACAGGTGCTCGAGCGCGTGGGGTCGACTGGCAAACACATCTATCACATTGACTTGTTCCCGGAAAACCGAGACAAGTTGCCCGAATCGTTGATGGAAGTCAGCGCACGGCGTGAGGAAATCATATTCTCAGACCGATTGAGGCACGACGATTATCAGCAAGACTTGATTGCGAACTACCATCAGTTGGTCACTGATCTGATGGCTCAACTGCCACAAGAGAGCGCCCAGCGCTTGGCACGCGAGCCACTGTATATGCAACTGATGGGGCAATCCGTGCCTAACAAGAGTTTTCGCATGACGCGCCAAAGTGATCCCGATCACCCAACCCCAAAAGCCTACGACTTCTCTTGGGAGACCGTGACGCAGCTCATCACTGATGGCCGTCAGACCGTCGAAGAAGTTTTGGGCCCAATAGACTTAGCGCCAGAGACCCCCAAGTCAGAGAAAAAGAAGCCAACCCCGAGCCGGTCCAACCGTTCACGGAAATGAGCCGCCGATTCAGCACGGGATAAAAGGCGTACAGCGTTTCAGCGATACAGCAATTCTAAGAGGCTGCATTTCGCGTGACCCTGGTTCGCGTGGCCCCGGTTCGCGTTACCCAAGTTTACGTGGCCACGGTTTGAATCGCCTCTCTCAACAGATCCATAAAGGCGCGCGTGCGCAAAGGCAACAAACGGCGGCCCGGTGTCACACACCAGACTGTCATCGAAGGCAAAGACCACTCGGGTAGCACCCGCACCAATTGCCCGTGTGCCAAGTGCTCGCGTACAAGCACATCGGGTAAGGCAACAATGCCCATGCCGCTCGCGGCCAAGGCGCGCTGGGTTGACGGAGAGTTAGAAGATAAGCGGCCAGGCGGTAGTGCTTGCCAAGTGCCTGCCGGGCCTTGTAGCGGCCAAGGCACGGCATCGCCACGACTGCTGATCAACGGCAGACAACTGTGACCCATTAAGTCACTGGGTTGCGTCGGTTCACTGAAACGTTTCAAATATGCCGGACTGGCATACAAATGTATGCCCATATCGCACAATTTACTGGCGACCAAATGACTGTCATCGGGCAGATGGTCTGCAACACGAACCACAAGATCGTAACGTTCAGCCAATAGATCCACCCGTCGCGGCGACAGATCAAGTTCCACTCGAACCAAGGGATAGCGCGTGGCGTATTGAATGAGAATGGTCGCCAAATCAACTTGAGTCAGATCAGGTGGCATCGACACCCTTAGTAAGCCTTGCGGCTGCACTTGCTCGTGTTGCGCCAAGGCTGCGGCGGCTGATAACTCGTCTAATAGCCGCCGCGCATGCTCTAACATGCGCTCACCAAAATCCGTGATTTGCAATCGCCGGGTACTGCGCGTGACTAAGCGCTGACCTAACCGATTCTCTAGGGCTGATAAACGTCGTGACAACGTCGACTTAGGCATACCCACCCGCTCGGCTGCCCCTGAAAAACTGCCGGCATCGATGAGGTGCGCAAAAAGCGCCAAGTCGTCCGCCTGACCTGTCACCCACTGCCGTGGCATCACTCGCTCGGTTGATTTGCTCGACAAAGGCCCCTCCAACTGTTTCATATATGGAACAATAATACCCAAATAAAGGGGTTTATCGAATTAATATGGTCCAATATACTAGGTGTTGTGAAGTTAAGTGCACACCACACGGTGGCGCTGCACGCAAATCACACTAGGAATCACGGATGCAAATTCTTCAACTCAACACCAGTGCTCGTTCTGATGGCGCCAACTCAACCGCGGTTGCCAATCTAATCACCGAGCGCCTCCAAACTCAACAGCCAAAAGCCGTCGTAAAAGTGCATGACATGGCCATTGACCCTCACCCCATGCTCGATGAGCCAGCATTAAATGCGCTTTTCACGGCCGCCGCTGATCGCTCGCCAGCCCAAAAAGAAAGAATGGATCTAGACGATGCCCTGATCGCAGAATTGCAAGCCAGCGATGTGATTGTCTTGGGTGTACCGATGTACAACTTTGGTATCCCCGTGCAACTCAAATCTTGGTTTGATGCGGTTGCCAAAGCGGGCGTGACATTTCGCTATACCGACAACGGTCCCGAGGGCTTACTCAAAGGCAAAAAAGTCTATGTGGCCTTGGCCCGCGGCGGTATCTACCGCGACACACCCAACGACACGCAGGTGCCCTACCTCAAATTAATACTGGGCTTTTTAGGCATGACTGACGTGCACTTTGTTTACGCCGAAGGTTTTGCGATGGGTCCCGATGCGGCCAGCAAGGCGATGCAAGAGGCACAAGAACAAATTGCTGCCCTGCCTGCGGCCTGATGTCCCATAAAGGCAAAACGACAACATGACCCGACACCGCGACCCGACAACATAAATCCGCCACCGTCGAACTGATCGACGCAGGAGAATCAATATGACTAACACCTCACCATCGCGCTCAAGATCTGTAGAAAGCCTTGTGCAAGGCGTCCAAACCTCGGACGGCGCAGGCGTCAAACTGACCCGTGTACTGACGCAATCATTGCAAAAACGGCTTGACCCGTTTCTGATGTTGGATGCCTTTCGCAACGACAAGCCAGAGGACTACATGGGTGGATTCCCCAACCATCCCCACCGAGGATTTGAGACGATCACCTACATGATCGCTGGGCGCATGCGTCACCGTGACAGCGCCGGTAATGAAGGGCTCCTCGAGCCCGGCGGTGTGCAATGGATGACCGCGGGCAGTGGCTTGATTCATTCTGAGTTGCCAGAGCAAGCCGATGGGCTCATGGAGGGATTTCAACTGTGGTTGAATCTGCCCGCTAAAAATAAAATGATAAAACCCAGTTACCGCGACATTACACCGTCACACATCCCTGAATACACCACACCCGAAGGCGTGATGGTGCGCGTAATCGCCGGTGAAAGCGCGCAGACCAAGGGCGCTGTGCAACGACCCGACACCGAGCCCCTGATCCTTGATATCCATTTACCCGCCAATAGCGAGTTTGAAGTCGAGGTCGCGCCCGGTCACCATGCTTTTGTCTATACGTATCGCGGTGAAGGCATCATTGGCGAACAAACCGTACCCGACCGTCACATGGCTATTCTGAACGATGATGGGGCGCCATGTGTCAGGTTGAGATCCACTGTTCAGACCAAGTGTCTGCTTGTCGCCGGCAAGCCGCTCTTGGAACCCATTGCCCAGCACGGACCCTTTGTCATGAACTCTGAGCAAGAGATTCAACAAACGTTACAAGACTATCGAGCCGGACACTTTGAAGCGGCGGTGGTGCAAGCTCTTTAACGAGACGCTCGCCACCTCTGGCCCGGGCAATCATCGGGTGGATGGATCTGTGGGTCTGCTGACCCACAGATCAAGAGATCAAGAGATCAGTTGTGGCTATACGCGCCACGCTCTTTCTCTGTTAAACCCACCGCGACGGGGCGTTTTTCAAAGCCCTCAATGGCGCGTTTCATGTCGTCAATCAAGAGCGCAGCCATGTCACGACTCACGCCTTGCCGAACCATTAAGCGCATGATGGCAATGTCTTTGGCGCCGTCCATTAACTGGAACGCTGGCACCTGCCAACCGCGGGTGCTCAAACGGTCAGACAAGTCGTAGAGGTTATAGCCCAAGCTGTCCTCATGACCTGGCGTGATTCGAAAACAACTCGCGGGTATGCCATCGCTGGGACCGCCACGGTTAAGAAACGTGAATGGTCCGAGTTTTTCGATTTCATCACTGATCCATAAGGCGGTGTCGTAGCAAGCCGAATGGACGCGCTTATACCCTTCAAATCCGAGGCGGTTAAAAAGGTAATACTGCGCGGCGACTTGGCCGGCAGGCCGAGAAAAGTTGATCGCAAAGGTACCGACACTGCCACCAAGATAAGGCACAGAAAAAATCAAGTCCTCAGGCAAGTCTTGACGATCGCGCCAAACGATCCAACCCACACCCAAGGGCGCGAGACCATATTTATGGCCAGATGTGCTGATCGATTTCACGCGTGGTAGACGAAAATCCCATTCAATCTCTGGCGCACAAAAGGGCCCTAAAAAACCACCAGAGGCGGCATCGACATGGATATCAACCTCAATACCCTTTTCTTCGGCCAAGCGATCAAGCGCCTGCGCAATGGGTTTGATATCTTCGTAATGGCCGGTATAGGTCACACCGAAAGTTGGCACCACACAGATGGTGTTTTCATCGACGAGCTCGAGCATGCTATCGGCGTCCATCAAAAATCGGTCTGCCGTCATCGGCACCTGTCGCATTTCAATGTCCCAGTACCGACAAAACTTCTCCCAGCAGACCTGCACGGGGCCGCAGACTAAATTGGGTTTGTCGGTTGGTTTGCCTTTTGCTTTTTGGCGGGCGCGCCAACGCCATTTGGCAGCCATCCCACCTAGCATGCAAGCTTCAGACGAGCCAACCGTGGAGGTACCGATACTCTTGCCCACGGACGGCGCATGCCAGAGATCAGCCAGCATGTGGGCACAACGGATTTCTAATTCAGCGGTCTGGGGATATTCGGTTTTATCGATCATGTTGCGATCGATAGCTAAGTTCATAATGTGGCGAACTTCGTCTTCTTCGTATGTTTGACAAAAAGTCGCTAGATTCTGGCGTGGGTTCCCATCCAAGAACAGTTCGTCTTCCACGAGCTGCTTAACGTCAGCGGCCTGACTTTCTTGCTTGGGAAAGTGAAACTTAGGCAATGGCTTTTCAGCTTTCCTACCCGCAAAGACCGTGTCGTTTAACCGCGCTTGCAGCCGTGATTGCTTCATAAACGCCATGACAGTTCCTTATGAAAATATAACAATGTAATCATGCAGTTAAACACACTCCATCCAGCTGAATCGTGTAATGAATGGCGATCAGTTCACAAAGTGAAGCCGCCCTTTCTCGCGCTGCACCGACCCGGCAGTAAAATAAAGAAACCAAATGACCTCACGCTTGGCTCACGCCACAACGCCTGGCGACGAATACATGCAACAAACAAATATATCGGAGCATTTCATGAGAGCTTTCACCACCTTTTTTACTTCTTTGCTGACGGGCCTTTTGCTCGTCACCGGCCCGCTCGCCATGGCGCAAAGTGGTCCAGACCCCTTGCGATTCAACGATCCTTGGTTACGCGGGTCTGTTCCCGGACAAAAGAACGGCGCCGGATACGTCACGATTCACAACACCGGTGCCAGACCGTTGGCGCTGTTGTCAGTGCAAAGTGACCGGGCTGATCGCGTTGAATTGCACACGGTCATCCGCGAAGGCGGTGTCACCAAAATGCGCGAAGTCACAGAGATCAATATTCCAGCCGCAGGCTCTGTCAAGCTTGCCCCCGGCGGCTATCACATCATGTTCATTGGGTTGAATAGTCCTTTCCAAGCGGGTGAGACCATCTCTTTGCAGTTGAGCTTCGAAGGCGGTTATCAGGACAAGGTGGACTTTACAGTCAAGCCACCCACCTACACAGGTGAGAGCCATAAGCTGATGAAGGGGCAGTAATGACAGGAGCTCTTACTGCCCCTGCTTGAGATACTGCACGGTTAAATCAGGGAAATCGACAAATATCCCATCAATTTGTGCCCTCTTAAACAGCCAGTCATGCCAGTCCTCTAGCGTTCCCTGATCCAATGGCAATTGATCGGCACGCAGGGTGAAGGCATGCGTCGCCAAACCATGCGCATGCGCCTGCTGTACCAACGCCGTGGATGTGATCGCTTGTGACAGATCTGTTGGAACCTTAGACGCTTCAGACGATAAGGTACGCCCTGTCACCGGATCAAACAACATCGATAAGGGCACCCCGAGGGCATCCGCATAGGATGCAACAGTCACTAAGTCGTCGGGCTGCCAACGTTCATCTGAGGGAGAGCCAATTGATACCCCCCAACGTGGATCCGCTAACAATTGCGTCAAGGGTAAGTCGATGCCCAGATCAGGTAGCAATTCGTTTTTGATGCGCTGCAACTCAACGGCATCAAATGACTGGATCACCGCCCCATCATCGCGTGTGGTGTAGCCGTGGGACTGAAGTATTTCCAACGTGGCACGAGCCAAGTCATATCCCTCTTTGTGATGAAGCGCCGGTGACTTGATTTCAGCGTAAAGTCCTACTCTTTGTCCAGTCGTGCGATTCAAGCTTTGAATCAACTCGATTTCTTCGCTCAAGGTATGAATCTCAAACAACGCTTGTTGAACCCTAAATCGGTCGGGATAGAGCGCCTCGCCGTTTGCATCACGCCGTTCATTGACCTTTAACGTGCGCAACTCAGCAAGTGTGAAGTCAATCACATGATGTTTACCATCGAGGCGCGCACGGTTTGGAAATTTGACTGCCACGTCGGAAATCGCATTCAGCGTGAGATCGTGTAACACCACCACTTGCGCGTCCTTGGTCATGACCAAGTCTTGTTCCAGATAATCGGCACCTTGCGCATGCGCCATTGCCTTGGCCGCTAGGGTGTGCTCAGGCAAATAACCACTGGCACCACGATGCGCAATGACTGACTTGTTGGCATTGTTAGCATTGTTAGCATTGTCTGCCTTATCTGAATCGCTGCTCGCCACCACTGCTTCACCCACGACTGCGCATAAGCTCAATACCAGTGGCCACTGCCATCGCCTCATACCCTTTTAATATCCTGAGCCACGGCTGGCGAGGCATCCTGCCAGTCACTGATATCGAACCGTACACGAATCATTTCACCGGTCTGCAATCTTTCTAAAGACGGTATAAATCGCTGCGCCAGTTCCTCAAGGCCAGGATTATGCGCCACTACCATCAAGTCTTGGATACTGGCATCAGCACCCGTGATGGCTTGCCACAGGGTGTCAGCACTGGCCAAATAGAGCTCGTCGGAAACCACCACTTGTGGCGGTTGTTCGTTCATGGCTGTCAAGAGAATCTGTGCCGTGGTTTGGGTACGGTTGGCCGAACTCACCAGCATGACGTCAACGTCGTAGTTTTTCTTTTTTAAATAGTGGGCCAGTTTGCCCGCTGCTGTTACACCCGCGTCTTCCAAAGCCCGCTGATGATCAGACTGAAATTCACCCGCTGGCGCTGTTTTGGCGTGCCTGACCAGTAACAACGTTTTCATAGAGATCCTATTTTTTTACTTATTTTCTGTAGGCGAATCGTAACGTGTTTGGAAGGCGATTTCGTGACAAATAGAAACGAAACAAATCGCCTCGTTTTGAGATAAATAGATGTTATAGATATTACTACTTTGTATATTTAGAGGGCACCAAAGTAATCGCTTGGCTGACCAGATTTAGAACCCATTGATACCCCCTGACAGCCCGCCCTGGCAACCCTTGGTACCCCACAAGTCGCTGGCATTTGACGCCCTTGGGCAATCCACAAACCAATCCAGCGTTGGGCGGTGCGGCGAGTCAGTGTCGGTTGCTGGGACTAACTCGGTCAACGTCACGCCAGCGTTTGCTGTGGCGATGGTATTTAATATCTGATGTTCATTGGCCATGGCGCAGTTTTACAAACAGCACCACTTCACGGACAACTGCGCCATTTGTTCGGCTCATTGGTATCAATTTAGCACTTGTATACAAACCATGATTGCCGTTGACGAACTGAAAGTTTCAGGGCGGTTCGCCAGTCATTCCATTAACAGCCCACCACCCGTTTTAGGCTTTGCAAGCGTTGTTCCCGACCCAATTGAAAGGGGCACCCATGCTGCAATCGACAACAGCAAACCCCAGTGCATCTGTAACGCTAATTCTGCGGCGTTATATCTTTTGCGTGTCTGAACGGCCAAACTGTTCCCTTCGATGTTTCCAAGGGAGCTAGTCAAATGCAAGCAGCGGAAATAAACAGCCCAACGACGGAACTGACGCAACAATGGGCCGGGATCCCATGAGTGCTCACTTGTTTGCGCTTATCACTGACACGTACAAAAAAAGCGTTACTTTAAAGCCACATCAAGAGCATAATCGGCTCGGCTATTTATAGATAAAACCCAATAAAATGCGGGTTTCGGTACAACGGTTTCGGTACAACATTACCTAGTCGCCCCTGATTTATTAATAACTATATGATTTAATTGGTAAATATATGCTTTTTGAGTTATAATAACTCCCAGATAATGACCTTCCCAGCACTATTTTCTGGGAGTTTTCTGGAAATACACTCATGAGCCCAGTCAACGATTTTTTCCGCAGCCGAATCGATCAAATGATCGATTTAAGATTGCCTCTTCCCGTCTTAGCTTCTCACATGCCATGGCAAGAAATTGAAGCATCATTGGCTCATAACTTTGCCCGTAAAGTTAAAGCAGGTAAAACAGTCGAAGACATCGGGTTATTTGGTCCAAGTCTGCAAGTGGTTGGCGGCGGTGTTTCAAACGCAGGTCGCCCAAGGCTACCGATTCGTTTAATGGTTTCTTTGCTTTACTTGAAGCACGCCTATGATGAGAGCGATGAAGGCTTATGCGAGCGCTGGGCTGACTCACCCTCATGGCAGTATTTCTCGGGTCTTGATTACTTCGAGAATCGCTTGCCTTGCGACCCAACGGTGTTGGTGAAGTTTCGTAAACTTATTGGTGAAGAGGGCGTTGAAGAGTTGCTGTCTCATACTGTTGCTGCTGCACAGAACATGAAGTTCGTTTCAAAGAAGCAGATGGAAACAGTGGTGGTTGACTCAACGGTGCAGCATAAAGCAGTGGCCCACCCCACAGACAGTCGTTTGTTAGAAGTGGCAAGACATAAGCTGGTTGAGTTAGCAAAAGAGTGCGGCTTGAGCTTGAAGCAAACCTTTGTTAAAGAATCCAAGCAATTGACACGTCGTGCGGGTGGTTATGCACATGCAAAGCAGTTTCGTCGCATGAGAAAGGTCATCAATCGTCAAAGAACGATTGTTGGCCGACTGTCACGAGAGATTCAACGCCAGGTAGCGAATCAAGTCAATACGCAAATAACAAGCCAGGTGGCAACACTGAGCGCTGAACTAAAAGGCATGATCACAGAAGCCTTGGCCAAAGCGCAGCGACTCATGACTCAAACCAAGCACCGCAAGTCAAAAGGTACGCCTAAACTGTACAGTTGGCATGCACCCGAAACCGAATGTATTTCAAAAGGCAAAGCCCGCACCCCTTATGAGTTTGGTGTCAAAGTAGGTATCACCAGCACCATAAAAGGCAATTTAATTTTAGGTGCCAGAAGTTTCCCCAACAATCCGTTCGATGGTCACACGTTAAACGAACAACTTGAGCAAGCCAGCATCATCTCAAATGCCGCAATTAAGAATGTTTACGTTGACTTGGGCTACCGCGGTGTTGATCAAGATAACCCAGGGGTGAGTATCAAGCACCGAGGCAAGTACAAGAGTCTGACTGAACAAGAACGCAAGCTACTCAAACGAAGACAAGCCATCGAACCCATCATCGGCCACTTGAAATCAGATAACCGAATGAACAGATGTCACCTTAAGGGACCAGAAGGTGACGCGATACATGCCGTTCTCTGTGCTGCTGGGTACAACATTCGTTGGTTACTGAGAATGATCCGCAAAAAAGGTCTCGGCCTTTATTTGGCCTTAATAAAAGTGCTCGGTTTGGGTGGTTTGTTGGCTAAAGTTACGGAAATTATTGAAGCTGAAGCCATGAGTCGTGACAGAAATCTTGTGATTGCGGCTTAATATGAATAAATCAGGTTCGACTACCTATGCAAAACACTCACCCTCATCGACCGTTTCAGCGCAAGAACTCACGTCGCTGCCGCCTGAAAAACTAGCGAGACTATTCAACGATTAGGGTGGAGAACACGTGGGCATTGTGCACAGTCTGCTGGTGACCTGCCGACTGCATAACGCTGACCCCTATAACTACTTTGTCGACGTATTGCAACAGGTCAAAGACTACCCGCCACTACAAATGGATGAGCTAACGCCACGACGCTGGAAAGAGTTGTTCGCCAGCGACCCCATGCGGTCACCGCTGCATCTGATTGATCAGACGAAAAAAACTTAGCCAGCAATCACTTGGCGGACGGTGCTTGGTTTCCGGTTACGTTGGCCTACCGCTGGAAGCTCATTTATAGATGGGCAGTAAAGAGTATTTTGTACATCTATTTATTGAAAAATAGTCCCTTATTGCCCATCATACGATATGCATTTAATGGCCGAGCGCCAATAAGGTGATGGGCAATGAACGTCAAAGACACAGCAAGAAAGCAATATGTTCGGATCGCAGACCGCAGCTCTACCGAGCAACTTGGCGCGGTTCAGCGGCCATCCGAAGGGTGGCTGGCGACGATCCGCAAAGCGCTTGGCATGTCCGGCGCGCAGGTTGCTATGCGCATGAATGTCAGCCGCAACGCGATCTATCAAGCCGAGAGCAAAGAGCGCGACGGCGCTATAACGATTAATCAGATGCACAAGCTGGCCGAGGCCATGGGTGGCCGCTTTGTCTATGCCATTATCCCCGAGGGCAGCATCGAAGATGTGATCCGTGCCCAGGCGCGGCGCAAAGCCGAAGCCCGAATCTGCAGAGCCAGTGCCCATATGGCGCTGGAAAAGCAGTCTTTGCCGAGCGCACAGACAAAGCAGCGGATCGAGGAGCTTGCGGACGAGCTGGTACGCGACATGCCCCCAGACTTCTGGAAGGTCAAATGATCTTCGAAGATCCCGAAGGCGCGACCCCGCTGGAGCCGCACGAGAAGCAAGGCCTGACTTTCGGCCACATCACCAGGCGCTGCAACGTTGACGTACCGAGGGCCGTGGCCCGAAATAGCTCAAGCTCTCAAAGCGTATGACCTATCCGTTGGAGGCGATCACCAAGTCCAAACGCTGCGCCTTGGACATCTCCACATCCGAGCCTGTAGCAAAAGACGGGGGTCGCGTTCGACGGCGAGGATGACCATGTGCTTTTGCTGGTGAACAGCCTGAAAGGTGTATCGAGCCGGCTAGTGCGAAAGAAGAACTATCCGAGCATCCAAAAAAAGCCTGAGGTAATGCGCTTTGGTCGGCCAGCCACTTCGCGGGCAGTTGTGGCGGGGCGCAGATGGCAGTGACTCGCCAGTACATCGAACAACAGCAAACCCCGCACTAAAAACCAAAGTC
>Ga0222710_1000465_pt1 | contig 18544 bp, 12 predicted proteins | sample AntAcemetage1696_FD_181143 | JGI IMG/M metagenome (GOLD analysis project Ga0222710, IMG submission 181143) | Saline water microbial communities from Ace Lake, Antarctica - #1696 | ecosystem: Environmental > Aquatic > Non-marine Saline and Alkaline > Saline | place: Antarctica: Ace Lake... | reverse complement strand
GACGAGGAGCGGGAGTTACTTTTGGGGTTGAATTTCTCGGAAGAGGACGAGTGGCTGCGTTTTCTTTACACCACGATGGGGAAGAAGTACGACGAACCGGACGTGCAAAGTTCGTTGGAGATGTTGGAGGAGATCGGCAAGGTGGGTTTTGGGTCGGGTTTTTCTTCCAAAAACAACGGGGGGGGGGACGATTTGGGGGGGAACTCTCCGGGATTTGAACCGGCGTCGCCAGAAATGCGGAGTTTAGTGTCAACCCTACCGCCCGAGCTAATCGCGCTGGCGGACAACGGCGAGGTGCTTCTTTCGCGAGCGGAGTGGTACTACCACCGCGGGGACTTTTCAAAGGCGCACGATTTGTGCCTCGCAATTTTGGACAAAGACCCGTTTCAACTGAAAGCGCTTCCCGTTTACTTAGCCGTTACCGTCGAGCTACGCAAAAAAAACGAGCTGTTCATTTGCGCGCACAAGCTCGTGGAGGAGTACCCGGAAAAGCCAATCGCCTGGTTCGCGGTTGGGTGTTACTACTACTGCGTCAGGAAATTCGACGCGGCGCGGCGGTTCTTTTCAAAAGCCACCGCGCTTGACCCCGGGTTCGTGCAAGCCTGGTAAGTATTTTCCAATCACCACATTCCGCCGACTGATTGCCCATACGAGACTGACACTTTTTCTTGTTCAATCAGGATCGGGTTCGGACACGCGTTCGCGTGCCAGGACGAATCCGACCAGGCCATGGCCGCGTACCGGACCGCCACGCGGCTGTTCCCCGGGTGCCACCTCCCCGTGGTGTGTATCGGGATGGAGTACCGCCGGGCGAACAACCTGAGGTACGGCCGGGCGCGCGTTTCCCAAATCCGACACACACTGTTTGCCCATTGTCCGCCCGTAATTACTGTTTACTACATACACCACAAGTGCACTGTTTTACCGAAGCTGGTGACTGTTTGTCCAAACATCGCGATATACATTCTACTTGGTGCCCCTCAAGACTGACACTTTCTTTTTACAAAAACAGCTTGGCGGAACAGTTTTTTCAAAAGGCGCTTTCCATTTGCCCCGCGGATCCGCTCGTGCACAACGAGTTGGGGGTTTTGGCGTACCGGAACAAGGCGTACGGTGCCTCGATTGGCCACTTACTAGACGCCATCCACCTAGTACCCCACCCCCTGACACACGAGTGGGAAGCCACCGTGGTGAACGTGGCGCACGCGTACCGCAAGATGAACGACTTCGATAACAGCATCGAGTGGTACGAACGCGCGTTGAGTTTAGCGCCGAAGTGCGCGAGCACGCACACCGCGTTGGGGTTCACGTATCAACTGAAAGGGAACTTTCAAACCAACATGGGTGAGGCGATTGAGTGCTACCACAAAGCCCTGTCGCTAAGGCCGGACGACACTTTCGCGCAGGAGATGCTAACCCTGGCGCTGATCGATCAGTGCGCCGTCACAATGCCGCCGTACAACTTCGTGTCCTACGCTGACGCTTCGACGGACGGGGGCGGGGACGGAAACCTTGTGGCGCCTTTTGTAAACCCGGTGGCGACGCAACAGCAAGAAACACGAGAGGAGATCGACGAGGACGATGACATGGAAATGTCGCCGTGAAGAGAGTGGTAGATTGACGTGTGACTGGCTTTTCGTGTTGCACTACTTCTCGTGAACAAAAAAATTCCTTCTTTTCCTTCGTTAAAAAACGCTTTTCTCGGAAGCCTCGACCACAACGACGACGACGCGCACAAGCCGCGCAAACGAACCCATCCACGTTTGTGTGACAAACGCAATGTCCGATAAAAGAGCTCGCGCGCGAAAGCAAAAGAGGGAGCGCCGCGATGCTAACGCAGCCAACACGGCCAACGCGGGCGATGCCATCCCCGGCCTTCTCAACGACATCGTCGTCACTCACGTTCTCAGATCTGAGCATTTCGACGATCCCGCGGACCTCGCACGGCTCCCAGCGGTGAGCCGTGCGATGCGCGACGCGGTGGCAGCGACGGGGCTTCAGTTTGCGGAGCTTGGTGAATTCCGCCGAGCTCAAATCGGATGTTTAAGCTCGCTGCAGCGCCGGCAACGGGGAGGTCGTCTGTCGCGTCAAGAATACCTTTGTGAGGCTGCGGCGGGGAGTGGAAATCTCGAAGAGTTGAAGGCGTTGCGCGGGAACGGCTGCCCGTGGGACGCATTCACGTGCTTTAGGGCGGCGAGGGGCGGGCATTTCGAGGTGCTGCAGTGGGCGCGCGTGAACGACTGCCCATGGGACAGGTGGACGTGCGCGATGGCGGCGCAGGGCGGGCACCTCGAGGTACTGAAGTGGTTGCGCACGCGGCGAAGGGCGGGAACCTCGAGGTGCTGCAGTGGGCGCGCGCGAACGGCTGCCCTTGGGACGAGCGCACGCGCCGTGTTGCGAGAGGGGACATACTGGAGTGGGCGGTGGCGAACGGCGTACCCGATAGATGAAGTCGACTGATATCGTCGTTAAAAGTGCGGCTAGGCCGTCTACGTGTGCGGAGGGGTGTTCCGCGTTGCTCTGTTGTACTCTTCCCCACTTGCGCCTTCAAATGTCACAGGTTGCGCTAAACTGCGACAGGTTGATAGTTTTGGTATATGCTTTTATGCTTTTGGTGTCGGGCCTCGTCTTCATCCGCGGCCGATTTCTTTTCTTAATCGCGTCGATTATAGGAACCCGCCGCTCAGGCCTGAGCCTCCGCCTCCCATGCCCGCGCCGCCCACCACGTCCATGAACGCCGGTTTCTTGACCGAGGCGGGCATCTCGTCCTCATCGTCGCTCGACTCGCCATCTTCCCTGACCGCTTTGCGCACGATTTTGGGCCCGCTCGTCAGCGCGAGCCCGTCCTTGTCCGCGGAAACCACGATGGTGTCGTCCTCCTCAAAAATACCGCGCAACAGCTGGTTCGCCATGGTTTGAATCAGCTCGCTTTGAATGGCGCGCTTCACCGGGCGGGCGCCGTAGGTCGGGTCGAACCCTTTCCGGGCGAGGTAATCGATCGCGCTGGGTTCGATTTCCAGTCTCATGCGCTGCCCCGCCACCCTCTCCGCGAGCTTTTTGCACTGCAACTGCACGATCTCCATGATCTGCGAGTGCGACAGCGGGTCGAACACGATGAACTCGTCCAGCCGGTTGATGAACTCGGGGCGGAAGTGCGATCGGACGTGCTGCATGACTTTTTCCTTGATGTCGCCGCCGCGGCGGCCACGCTTGGGTTTGTCCCCGAACGCGATCTCGTCCGACCCGAGGTTAGATGTCATGATGATCAAGCAGTTCCTGAACGAAACCGTCCGGCCTTGCGTGTCCGTGCAGTGTCCTTCGTCAAGAATCTGTAACAAAACGTTGAAAACGTCGACGTGCGCTTTTTCGATTTCGTCGAAAAGAACGATGCTGTACGGCTTTTGCCGCACCGCGTCGGTCAGCATGCCGCCTTCGTCGTACCCGATGTACCCGGGCGGGGCCCCGATGAGCCTCGCCACGGAGTGCTTCTCCATGTACTCGGACATGTCAAGGCGAATCAAAGCCTGGTCGCTGTTGAACAGGTAGTTCGCGAGCGCCTTGGCGAGCTCGGTTTTCCCCACGCCGGTGGGTCCGAGGAACATGAAGGACGCGACCGGGCCGTTGGGGTCGGAGAGATCGGCGCGCGAGCGCTGCACCGCCTCTGCGACGGAGGTCACCGCGGCTTCCTGGCCAATAACCCTTTGGTGAAGCTCGGCTTCAAGCTGCAGAAGCTTGGCTTTCTCGGAAGCCACCAGTTTCGCGACGGGAACCCCGGTCCAGCGCGACACCACGCTGGCGATGTCCGCGTCCGTGACCTCTTCCTTGCTCATCAGCCCGCTGTCCTTGGCGATGGCCATGATCTCCTGTTCCGTCCTGACGTACTCGATCTTGGCCTTCGCCACGAGCTCCGCGAGCTCGGTGGCTTCCTTGTCCGCCCTTGACGCGTCGTTCTCGGCTTGCTTGCCCGCCGCCTCAACCTTCGCCGCGGCGTCGGCGTCGCCCACCGCGGCGGCTTTGGCCCTCGCTTCCTCCACCCTGCGAATGTTGATCGCGGCGGCGGCTTGCTTCGCCTTGGCGTTCGCCAGCCTTCTTTCGCCGAAGCTCAGGTCCGCGGCGGCTCGCTTGTGGTCACGGCTCGCTTTCTGTTCCTTCTCCAGCTCCACCCCGATCTTCTTCTGCTTCTTCCGTTCCACGGAGAGCTGTTCGTTGAGACCTTGCAAACACCCCGCCGCGACCTTGCTGGCGCTTCCCGGCTTGTACTTCTCCTCCGCGAGCTTGGCCCTGATTTGGTCCCTCTCCTTGGTGAGCTGCGCGACTCTGCGGTCTACTTCATCCAGGTCTTCCGGTTTCATCGTCTTTTGCATGCGCACCGCCGCGGCGGCTTCGTCCAGAAGGTCAATCGCTTTGTCCGGCAAGCAGCGCCCCGAGACGTACCGCGCCGAGAGCTTCGCGGCGGCGATCACGGCGGATTCGTTGATTTTGATGGAGTGGTGCTGCTCGTACTTGTGCCTTAAGCCTCGCAGCACAGACACGGTTTGCTCTTCGTTGGGCTCGGGAACCGGGACTTGCTGGAACCGGCGTTCCAGGGCGGCGTCTTGAGAGAAAAAAAAAAGTGTCAGTCGGTCGTGATGGGTATATCCGGGATTGGAAAGGGTAGGCCCTGTACTCCATAGTATTACGTAAACAGGGAAGAGTAGCAGTCCTCCGGGAATGCGCCCTTCTGGTCGTAATGCGCCAGGACGCAGGACGAGTATGGGCAAACAGGCAGGCGGTGTGTGTTCAATGGGAAAGCCCCGCACCTTGTTCGATTGTTTTCTTGAACTTCTCCGCGGTGGACGCGCCGATGCATTTCAGCAACCCGCGGCCGAGCGCGGGTTTCAGAATCGCGGCGCCGTTGTTCCCGCTTGGAGTTTTGCCAGAAAAGAAAAGTGTCAGTCATGTATGGGCAAACAGTCTTTGGATTTGGGAAATGCAATTACGTACCTTGGGGGGGGGGGGCACAGGTTGTGGATGTCATCGATGAACATGATAACCGGGCCTTTTTGCGTGGCTTCTACGATTTCGGAAACCACGATTGAAAGGCGCTCTTCGAACTCACCAGGCATCTGGCACCCAGCGCCCACCGCGCCGAGATCGAGTTCCAACAGCCGCGCGCCCCGCAATGGCGCCGGGACGTCCCCGGCTACGATCCGCTGCGCCAAGCCCTCCACGATCGCGGTCTTCCCCACACCCGACTGTCCGAGAAGCACGGGGTTGTTCTTCGTGCGCCGGCTTAAGATGTGAATCAACCGGCGCATCTCGTCGTCCCGCCCGACGAGAGGATCGAGCATGCCTTGCCGGGCCTCATCAGTCACGTCAGTGCAGAACCTTTCAAGCGCGGAGAGCTCCTCTTCAGGCTGCTCGCCCGCGGGAGCAGGGCCCGCAGCCGCGTTGGCCGCCGCCTGCGCCTGCGCCTGCTGCGCCTGCATCTGCGCCTGCTGCGCCTGCATCTGGGCGCGGAGAACGGTCTCCACGTCCGAGGCGGCGGCTGCAGTTTTCACCGGCGCGGCGGGCTCCAGGCCGGCGGCGACGCTCTGTTGGTTCGGGGTGAGGGAAGGGATGGGTGAGTGATTGAGGTGGATATGCGATTGAGGTGGATGCGCTGGTGAGTGCCCGGGAAACACGGTGTAAACACCGTTTGTGCGTCGCAGGTCCTTCGTTCATTCTCGCATCTTCTCGAAGATCCGCCGCACCTTCAGCATCCCCGCGATTGAGCTGCGAATCGAACGTTGCGTCAGCACAAGAAGCCCGGTGGACGTCACCACACCCGCGGCGACCATCATCGCGGTGCGGGCGCGCTCCATGTCCGAAGCGGAAGTCATGTGGGTGACTTCGAAAGCGGTCAAACGAACTCCGTCGCAGTTGAACCGCGCGGTGCTCGTGGCAATGACGCTCCGCCGCCGGACGTTCGTCGCGTCGGCGTTTTGGATAGATTTCCATTGTGACCTTCGTCCCAAGTTTACCTTTCTTCGCACTTCTCGGAAGCCTCGACGCCGCACAACGACGCGCAGGACGCGGACACGAAACCATCCACTCTTCCAATGCAATGTCCGGTAAGAAAGCTCGCGCGCGAAAGAAAAAGAGGGAGCGCCGCGATGCGAACGCGGCCAACACGGCCAACGCGGGCGAGGCTATCCCGGGCATTCTCAACGACACCGTCGTCACTCACGTTCTCAGATCTGAGCATTTCGACGATCCCGCGGACCTCGCACGGCTCCCAGCGGTGAGCCGCGCGATGCGCGACGCGGTGGCGGCGACGGGGCTTGCATTTGAGGAGCTTACTGATGATGACGCGGTGGAGCTCGGATGTTTAAGCGCGCTGCAGCGCCTGCAACGGGGAGGTCGTCTGTCGCGTCGAGAATACCTTTGTTTCGCAGCGGCGAGGAGCGGACAGCTCGAAGAGTTGAAGGTGTTGCGCACGGACGACACACCGTGGAAAAGGTCGACGTGTTGGGCGGCGGCATACGGCGGGCATCTCAATGTGCTGCAGTGGGCGCGCGCGAACGGTCGCCCGTGGGACGAGAGGACGTGCGGTTGCGCGGCGCAGGGTGGGCACCTCGAGGTGCGGCAGTGGGCGCGCGCAAACGGCTGCCCGTGTGACAAGATGGAGCTGCACTATGTTGCTGAAAAGGGCCACGAAGAGATGGTGCGGGCGCTGATTGAGTTGGGCGCGGACGTCAACAAGGCAAAGGATAACGGCGCGACGCCGCTGTACATCGCCGCTGAAAGGGGCCACAAGGCGATGGTGCTGGCGCTGATCGAGGCGGGCGCGGACGTCAACAAGGCAAGGGATGACGGCGTGACGCCGCTGCTGTGCGCCGCTCTAAACGGCAACGAGGCGATAGTGCTGGTGCTGATCGAGGCGGGTGTAGACGTTAACAAGCCGTGGCATAACGGTGTGACACCGCTGTGCGTCGCCGCTCAAAAGAGCCACGAGGCGATAGCGCGGGCGCTGATTGAGTTGGGCGCGGACGTTAACAAGGCAAGGGATGAAGGCGTGACGCCGCTGTACATCGCCGCGCAAAAGGGCCACGAGGCGGTGGTGCGGGCGCTGATGGAGTTGGGCGCGGACGTTAACAAGGCAAGGGATGAAGGCGTGACGCCGCTGTGCGTCGCCGCTCAACAGGGCCACGAGGCGGTGGTGCGGGCGCTGATCGAGGCGGGCGCGGACGTCAACAAGGCGACGGATGACGGCGTGTCGCCGCTGTCCATCGCCGCTCAAAACGGCTACACGGCGATTGTTCAGATTCTCAGGGATGCCGAATTGGTCCCGATGATGCATCTGTCTTTGTAAGACGCACGATTTTGGCCGTTCATGGTTCTTGCTAAACTCTACCGTTACACTCTTTGCTCGTCGCCGTAGAATGTGAATTCGTGTCTTCCCCGCCCCACGAGCATCGCGCGTTCCCCTTGTGTCTCCTCCTTTCGTCGTCGCGCGCGTCGCACCACGACGACCGACGCCGCAGCGGTCGCCGCGAGTACCGCGGCCGGGAACGAAACGACGTCCAAAACGCGCGTCGCGCTCTTGAAAACCGCAAGCTTCGCGCTTCCCAGTTTCGCGCGTCGGTTCTTTTTGTACAAATTTTGAAGCGCAAAACTGTCACTCCCTGTGTCTTGTGTGAAAGGAGGACTGTGACGTGTCGACCCTAGGCGCGCGTCTGCTTCGTCACCCTCCACAGTCACGGACACCGCGTCCACCGCGACCGGCACGATCGACGCGTCTTGCGGTTTCGCGGCGGTCGCCGCGCAGTGACACACCTTGTACGATTAACAAGAAAACGTCAGTCAGGGAGTCTTGTATGGGCAGAGGTAATGCGCCCTTCTGGTACGAGTATGGGCAATCGCAGAGGCGGAACGTGGTGATTGGGAAAGCCCCGCACCTTGTTCTCGCTGGGAAACGGATCGCTTTGGTTGAACGTGCTGACACCACAATGCACGCCGTTCATCCCACCCGGAAGCGACGCGTAGTCGAACCGGCGCACCAAAGGGTGTTGTTGGAACCACGCGCTGTGGTTGGCGTACATGGACGGCTCGCCCGTGCTTCCGAACCGAACCAGAACGCCGGGCGCGTCGCACACGCACGGCGCGGCGTCGCCGTCGCGCGCGCAGAACTTCCACTTGTACTCGTTGGGGTTCAACTTGTGGGGTATCTGATGAGTCTCTGGCGTCGTGGACGTCGAGACCGTGGTTTGATGAGGTTCCGTCAACGTAACAGTCACGTTATCAGCCTCCGTCATGGTTTCCGTGACGTTCGTCTCCGCCGCCGGTCGCGCCGTCGCCGTCGCCGCCGTCGCGTTCGCCTCAACCGCCACCCGTGTCGCCTCGACCTCCACCGACTGAACGTGCGTCGCCATTGCCACCAAGGCATGCGCCATGTCCGCCATCGCAGGCGCCACCGCGTGCATCGCAGGCGACGACGCGATCGCCGTCACCTCCGACGCCGCGGAAAGAATTTCGGGCGCCATCTCCGCGATATCCGACTCGACCCGAGTCGCCTCGGACGCGGTCCACGCCGCGGAGAACGCCACGGCGTCCATCTCGGGGGCCATCGCGTCCGGGTCCATCGTGTCCATGTTACCCGCCATCGTGCCCATCTCAGGCGCCATCGCCTCCATAGTATGCGTCATCACCTCCGCCGCGTACGCCGTAACCTCAGCCTCGCTCGCCATGATCTGCATCTCGCTCGCCATCACCTGAATCTCCGGCGCCTCGGGCGCCATGGCCTGCATCTCATCCGCCATGACTTGCATTTCCGGTGCCATCGCGGAAATCTCGTCCACCATATGCTCCGCAGTCACCGCGATCGTCGCCGCATCAGCCGACATCGCCTGCAGCTCCATCTCGGGTGCTGCAATATTTTCCTCCGTAGTCTGCGCGGCGGTCACCGCCGGCGTCGTTGCCGCCTCAGTCGCCATCGCTTGCATCTCCGGACCCATTGGCACAATCTCATCCGCCATGCTCTCCGCAACCGTCTCCAAAGTCACCGCCGCATCAGGCGCCATCGCCTCCAGGGTCATCCATCCGGGGGGCACCTCAGGCGCAATCGCCGTCGTCGCCGTCGTCGTCGCCGGCGAGGCATTCGGCATCTTTTCCGCCAACTTGGGTGGCGGTTTTTGGGGTAGGTCGGGGCTCGGCGGGGGCGGATGTGCTGCTATCCGTGTGCGATCGGCAGGAATGAACACATCGTTCGCCCCGCGCGTAACCGGCGGTGCCGCAGGTACGGACTCACCGAAATCATGCGCACACTCGCAGTGCTTCACCAGCCCTGGCGCGGGGTCGCGGTGCATGAACGAAACAGGATGGCACAGCACCACGTCGTCCATGGCCTCGGCGTGGGCGTAGTCCCACTGCCAGTGTCCATCGGGGTCATCAGAAGACCGGGCTGGACTGCCGTACCGAATCAAACGCACCGCGCTGTGCTGGTACGTGCAGTCGCACAGCTCGCCCTCAGATGCACACCGGGTCCAAGACACGGAGTTGGGATTCGGCCCTTGGTCAGTGGAGTGCGCGGTATCGAGCCAGTGCGTCGCGGTGTCCACGTCAAGAGTGTCCCCTCCGAAGCACTGCGCCTGTACCAACAGGACGCACACGCTCGCCACGCGCAGCGCGCGGCGCGAGAGCACCATCACCTCGGCGCCGGTCGTGAGTACTGACGTGCTTATTTCCGCGACGAACTTTTACTGAAGAGGTAAAACCTCGGAAAGGCTGACCTCGCGACTTTCAGTTGCGTCTCGTCCGCCGCTCCGGAGCGCACACGCGTCTGTTTGCGCCGCGAAAACTTGGAGATCCTAGCCCACGAGTGTGTCGTCCATGCCTGCGTTTTTGGGCGCCGCCGGTCATGCGGACGAGGCCTCATGCATGTCGGCACGCGGCACCCCCCCTCGAAAACTGAGCGTTTTCATTGGTTGCATGCCCAGCGTAACACCCTTCCGAGGAAAAAGATGATTTCGCATGTCGCATGTCGTTATACCGCACTCCAGTTCCAAGGACGCAGGGTTCCCCGCGGAACACATCATGCGGTTCACCGTCGTCGCCGTGTGCGCCTTGACCTGCCTCGTTTCCGTGGCGCAGGCGGTGCCTGTGCCGACGCTGGAGCGCGCGAAGCATCACGTTTCAGAATCTGCGGCCCCTTTGCATCCTAAATACGACGATCTCCACGCGTGGCTCGGCAACGCGGTGGACCCGGTTTCCCCCGACCCGATTCCCACCCCCGCGGCGGACGCGTTCGACGACAGCTTCATGGACCTGCTGGATCTTCAACCCGGGGGAGGCCCGGTGAAAACCGACCGCACGTTTGCCTGGTGCGCCAACGAAGGCGAAGGCAACCCTTCGTGCTTCTGCAACGGCGCGATGCGCTACGGCAGCTACGGCACGGATGAATCGCGCGCCGCCTCTCCCGACGTGGCGAAGTGGGCGTACCGGAGGTCTTGCGGGAACGTGGACTGCGCGTCCAAGGATTTCGGAAACACCGATCCGTTCCCCGGTGACCCGAAGATCTGCCAGTGCACCGCCCCACTCCCCACCCCTACGCCATCCCCAAACGCGCTTAAGTGGAAGTTCTGCGGCATCGAGGGGAAAACGTGCGAGTGCGGCGCAAACAGCGTGGTTCGTTTCGGAAGCACGGGGTCGAAAGACGTTTATTTCGGCGGAAGCCAACCAACCTTCTTCGCGGACCACCCAAAAGTCACCAAGTTCAAGTACCACGAAACCCCGCTGCACGCCGGGGAGAGTTACGTATGCGCCAACGCGTCGTTCCCCGGCGAGCATCCGTGGCCTGAAGGCCTTCGCGAGAAAGACGCCGTGATGATTTGCCAATGCGCGCCTCTTCCTGACAAGTCGGAAGAGTGGTGCGAAGCGTCGCCCACGCCGAAATCCACGTTCGACGCGCTGAAAGCCGCAGCGAAGACGAACGGCGCGAAGGCGAATGCCAACACTGATACCGCGTTCGCGCCCAAGCCAATCATCGGCGCTGACGGGCTCGCCGTCCCTGACGAAGCGCCTCGACCGTGGGAAGTCAAGTGGACTTGGTGCGGCAGCGAGGGCGACGCGTGTAACTGCCTCGGTGTGGCGCGGTACGGGCACTCGGGGGAGTTCGAGATGTACCAGGACAACAGTAAGTTCTTCCGGGAGAACCCGGATGTGTTCAAGTGGGTGAACAAGCAAACAGATGGCGCGATCACGTGCGACTCTGAAACGTTCGGGGGCCTGGATCCGTTTCCCAATCACGCGAAGATGTGCCAGTGCGCCAGCGGCGTCGGTATCGACGTCTTCATGCCGTTTTCCGTGTCATCCACCGAGATTGAAGACGCCGATCCCGTGGCGTCCATTCCGGTCACGCCGCAAGTGGTGCTTTCCCTGAACTCAAACGCCGCGAGTTTAGGCGCGAAGAGCGTCGTCGCGCCCTCGCACGCGTTTCACCACAAGATGCAACCCAGTGACCACCACTTCGAAGCCAGGGACTTGGCGGGGTTTTCAAAAGAACAACTCGATTTGCTTCACCGGTCGGACGAAGTCGCGGCGATGAAAGCGGCAACGCGCGCGATCGCGGCGCGGGAAGGGGCGTTGCCGCAACTGCCGGAAGAAACGCGCGGAAGCGGAAACGGCGGGCCTGCTGTGAGCAAACAGTCAGCACGAGTGTCACTTGTTGGGAAGTTTGCAAACCTTGGCGCCGCGGCGCCGACAGGGCGGGGCGGGGTTTATTTCCTGGGAGTCGGCGCTGTCGCGTCCGCGGTGGCGCTCGGAGTCGTCGCGGTGTCGCGAAAAAGAAACGACAGATATTCGCCGTTGCCTCGCTCAGAAGAAACCGCGCTTCACCGGAAAAGGTACGACGTGTACCTGTGATGCGTCGTGGGTTACGAGACGCGTGCCCGTGATGAGACACGTTACGAGACGTGTAACACGTACCCGTGACGAGACGCGTTACGAGACGTGTACCTGTACCTGTACCGTTTGAGGATTAATTTAGTCGGTTCCGCGCCACACAGAAGTGCGTCCGGTTTATCTTACCTACTTTTTATCGAAATCGTGTCGTCTCACTCGTCAATCGTCTCGCCTGCGCCGTCACAAATCGCGCGCGACGCTCTCCTCACCCGCGTCGCGCGCGCTTGGAGCGTCGCGCGGGTACCCGTCCGGGCGGAGACTCGGGTACTTCAGATACGTCTTCCGAAACCTCGGTCATTTCATGTGATACCTCGGGTACTTCTCCCTCATCAGCATCCGTCTCCGAATTGCCGCTTTCTTCGTCATCCTCCGTCTCCTCCTCCGCGCGCGCGCGCTTGCCTCCCGACGCGGCTTCGAACCGCTTCCCCGGCCGGATCAAAATCTCGCCGTACGGCACGGAGAGGTCCTGTTTCACGTCAAGGAACCCGCCCCCCACTAACACCAGGGTCTGGTAAAAGCACCGCGCGGCTTTGCTTTTGGACAAAGCGTTTGCCACGCACAGGGTTTGAAGCGAAGCGGCGCGAAGCGGCTGGTGTTTCTTGGCGTCGTTTTTGTTTCCGTCGCCATCCGCCCCGTCCTCGTCCACCCCAGGTGGCTCAACAAAAACGGCCCGCGCCAGGAACTGCATGAGGTTGTACGCCGCGCTACCCACGTTCCCCACGGAGGCGCTGTTCGCAGCGGCGTTCATCGCCGCCCCCGTGGCGTCAATGGAATCACCAGGCGTACACGATTTCTTCAAAACGTACTGCGTCAGGCTTTTCGTTTTCGACCTCGAGGCGCTCGCTGCGGCGGCGCCGATTGACGACGGCGCGTCGCCTGCATTTTCGCTGCCGAAAAAGTCACCGCTCCGTATTTCGCCCTGGCTTCCTGATTTGTTCTGGCTAACTCCCACCGAGAACGAGTGCGTTTCGTCCACCGAACAGCCCTCCAGGAGGTCGGCGAGGGACAACCCGTTTCGGTTCGGCGCGCGCGTGTTGCGGAACGCGTCGTGGTTTTGCGCCGCCTCCGCGCCGTCGTCGTCGTCGTCCATCGGCGGCAGCTCGTGCTCGTCGTCGTCGTCCATCGGGGGAAGGTAGTGCTCGTCATCCTCCCCGCCCATCGCAATCGGCCCGGGCTTGTACCCTCCCTCGTCATCCGAAGACAAATCTCCAAGCGCCTCGCTTCGCTTCAGGTGCTTGGCCCGTCCCCGGCGCTCGCGCTGGCGCTCCATGGCCATCTCGCGCTCCGCCTCCTCCGCCAACGCCTCCGCCTCGGCGGCGAGGTCCTCTTCGGGGTGACGCGGCCTTCCGGGTTCGTCGCGCGCGTTTCGCTGTCTCAACGGCACCGCGACCGGCCACGGTTGTCTTCTCGCCTCGAAAAACGACGCGAAGTGATCTCTTAATTGGTAACAAACGCCGTCCGCCGCGTCCGCCTTGAACAGAATGCCCCCCCGATCGCCTTGCAGAAAACACGCGTCAAAGAACCCTTCCCGTACGATCTTTTCGTCGCTCGCGGTGAAAAACCGCGCGTCGCGCGTGATGTCAACGTGTAGGTCAGCGGGGAACGGCCGCCCAAAATCCAAAATCGTGTCGCTGTTGTCGTGCAGCCACATGCGGTACGCGTCGCCGCCCAAGTGCGTCTCCGCGTCGATGGTCTGTTTTTGGAAAAGAAAAGTTTCAGTCTCGTGTTGGGCGGTGTATGGGCAATCGGCAAACAGTGTGCCTGGATTTGGGAAGTACAACACGTACCTGCATGCGGTGCCGCGCGGTACCAGGGCGAGCCGCGCGTTGCTTGCGCACGGGCTGCACTTGGTTCATTCCGCGGTTCCTCGCCGCGGCTTCCAGCTCGAGCGCCGCGGGCGAAGGCGCCACAGACGAGTGCGTGACGTTGAGCCCCGTCCCGGTCCCGGTCCCGGTCCCCGTGCCTTGCGCAGCAGCAGTTGGCTTGGAAGGCTGGTACGTCTCGTCGTCGTCGTCCAGGGGCAACGGCGGAAGCCCTGCGTCGTCGCTGTCGTACTCGTGTGGGTCGTACTCGGGGAGGCGCTGCGAGTCGTTTATGTCAAACGGGTTGAACTCGTTTTCGTTGCCCCCGACGCCCCCGACGCGTCGGTTGTAAAGATCACCCCCAGCGGCCCGGCCCATCAGATCGTCCATTCCCTGGTCAGGAAGAGTCAAGTCATCCCGAGTGTGAGGGCCGGCCAGCCTCGCCACGTTCTTCCGCCCGTTTGCGTTCGTGGCTCGTCCGCCGCCACCAAACTCCAACTCGTCCTCGCGCTTACGATACATAAAACAAAGTGGTTAACGTCTTGTATGGGCAAACGTGGAGTCTATGATTTGGGAAATGCAAGACGTACCCGCGCCAAACCGGTTTCCAAGTCCCCGTCCTCCGCGGTGGCGAAAAAGAGTTCCGCGCCGGCGTCAAAGTCGAGCGCGATCTCGGCGAACCTGGAGTCGAACGCGGTTCTTTCGTCGTCGAAACAGAGGGCGTCGTCCTGGTCGAACTCCCTGGTCACGGCTTGCCGGCGGCTGTTGCCGTTGCCTCGCCCGCCGCCTCCCGGGGGCGCCGGGTTTTTCTTCGACCCCAACGGCGACGACCCGTCGTGCAGCGTGTGCCGGTCCTTCGACGCGTGCGCCGTGTACCTCGCGAGGCGCGTGCAGAAAACGGAGCAGTCCTCGAAAAAGAAGTGGAGCTGTGTATTTATTGGGGGGGGTGGGGCGGTACGTCAGAAAACGATGTACCTCTACTTACGATGTACCTCTACTTACCAAGGTGGTTTGCTGGATGCTGGAAGACCTTTCCTAAAAAAATATCGATTTCGAAACGTTCGTTGCGGCGTGACGAAAGGCGTCGGAAAGTGGTCGGGGCGTCGCGCGAGCCTGGGCTTACCTGTCTTGAGTACAGCGTCACGACGCCGCGCATTAGCAGCGCGGCGAGTCGCAGAGCCTGTTCGGGGGGGGATAACGCAAGTGCCGCGGTGGATACTTTCGGTCAGCGCGCGTCGTCGGCTTGTGTCGCGCGGAGGGGGACGAACGAAGCCCGTGGGCGGGAACTATTGCGCGGGTTCGGGTGCGGGCGACCACGCACCAGCGGCGAGGGAGGCTTCATGATGATGCTGCACGCATCCGACACCGACAATGAGGCGGATTTGTGGCGGTTCAGACGAGACGCGCGGTTCGGCTGGTGGGCCAGGATCTGTGCGCGCGCGGGGTGAGGGGCTCGTCAGACGCGTTCGGTTGACAGAAGCAACGAGAAGGAAGGAAAACGGGAGAGGGGAGAGGAACACGTCTTCGCGAGGCGGGCGAGCGCGCGGTGCGTCACGGAATCGCGCGTACCCATATCTGACCCAACGCGCCCTTGGGCGATAGAAGATCCACGGAGTAGAACATGGTGGCTGGTGCGTGCGCGCGGCGGAAGACAAGCCGCGCACGCTGGTGCGAACGAAGGAACTTGCAGCAAGGCACGCAAATTTGAAAAACTGTGAGTAGCGACGAGCCACCTCCAGTCTGCGTTTTGCCCGCAAATCCATGGCACGCGTCACTCCTGCGTCGCACGCGTGGAAGGAGACGCTCCGCGACGATGAGTTCCCTGAAGGCCGTGCAAGACAAGCTCGCGATCGAGGCGAATGAATTCCAGGCGCTGCAGAAAGGTACGAAGCACCCAGCGCGACGATCGCTTGTCTCCCGATCTTTCTCTTTCCCTCCAATGGTCTCGGCGCTGACCGCAAGCTTCTTCTTCTTCTTTTTCCAGATCTGAGCCGGAACATGAACAACCGCCAGCAGTTCGTGCAGCAGTACAGCGAAAACGACATGGTCCTCAAGGTACGTCGGTGATGGTGGAAACGAAATGGACCCGGGTGATGGCGTCCGGAGTCAAGGAATCCGCACCACGAACGAACGCTGACTCTCATCTCATCGATCTCTTTTGATTTGCAATTCTTTTTTCCCTCACAGGAACTCGAAAAGCTGGAGGACGACGCGAACGTGTTTAAGCTCATCGGTCCTGTTTTGATTAAACAGGACTTAGTGGAGGCGAAGAGCAACGTTGGTAAGCGGTTGGAGTTCATCAGCAACGAAACCGAGAGGCTTGACAAAATGGTGAAGAGCATGGAACACAAACAGGAAGTGAAGCACAAGGAAATCACGGAGTTGCAGAAAAAAGTACAGGCGCTCTTCAAGTGAGTACAATGCAAGTCATACCGTGTCGAAGGAACCGAGACCGGACGTATCGATAGACATCTAAACACGAAAAGAAATAGTATACGCTTGTTACATAATATCTCGCGCGTTGTCGTACAATACATACATACCTTGTTGGTAATACATTGATAAGTTTGGTAACAAAATCACCGCTGGCGACTGACGCCCAGCATTTTCACGCGGTTCATCGAGTTCCGCGCGTCCACGATTCTCTGCGAGTACCCTTGGTTCTGGACCTGCAGCCTTCGTTGCTGCGCCGTCCTCGCTTCCTTCATGTACGCCCGGCGCTGCTCATTGTGCAGACTCTCAATCGCGCGCTCCTTCGCCTTTTCGGTTTCCGCTTTGAACTTCGGGATGTACACTTCTTTGTACTCTTCGAAATCCGCGAGCGACCCACCCGCGTCGAGCGACCTCTTGACAAACGCCACGTCCCCTTCGCTGAGGTACTTCATAGGAAACGGATCAGGCGCGCAGTTGTACTGACGCAAATAATGGTGCCGCGGCTTGATTCTTTGGTCGAGGGAAAGCGAGAAGTACGCGGGGAACTTCACGCAAGTCTTGACGCCGCCGCCGAGCTCGTCGCACATGTACTTGAACTTTGGTCGCAGGGAGTTGTCCACGGAGAGGGAAAACAGCTGGGAAAGGCGCGTCACGGTGTGCACCACGTCTTCTTCGTTCATCCCGATTGACCCCAGAAAATTGATGTGCTCCTCCAAACCCTCGAACGAGTACTGCAGCAAATGCGGGTGCCGGACGATCATCTTCATCACGCCGTCGTGCGATATGCCGAGGTTTTTTAAAAACTCAACCCGAGGTTTGATTTGGTTTTCGATTGAAAACGTCAAAACCGCCGGGTTGCGTTCGAGCATTTTCGGGATGTCGCACTCCGGAATGAGGAGTTCGTTTTTGAAGTAACTCACCCGGGGGGCTAGGCCTTTGGCGACGGAAAGGTGCAGAATCGCGGGCTGTTTCCGCAACATAGCGGGTAGCTTGCCCTGCGGTATGCCCAAATCGGTGAGGTACCGGCACCGCGGAATGGAGTGCCGGTTCCTTTGCAGCAAAATCTTCGGTTCCTTGTGAATCAGCCGCTTCAGCTCGTCGCCTTCGAACCCGAGTTCGTTTTGCAGGTACTCCACCCTTGTCATGATTTTCGCCACCGGGCGTTTGAAGATCTCCTCGCAGTTCACAAGGCACTTCTCTAACTCGGTGACCGTTAACCCCAGGCTGACTAAATACGAAACCACGGGGCGCCACTTTTCTTTGATGTGCAGCTTCTCGCTCAGCGTTTCAAACTCGGCGTCCGGAATGGTTTCGTAATGCTGGTGCTCCATCATCTTCCAGTCCACGAACGAGTCCCACTGGTGCTTGTGCGCCCCGGAGCCGGTGGGGGCGGGGACGTGCAGTTTTTTGGTGGGTTTTTTTGGTGGGTCGCTCACGGAGACGACGAGTTTTTTTTTCCTACCCGCGCCCGCCGAAGCGCCGAACACCGCTGCTGCTGATTCGGAATCCACCGTCAAGGACTTCACTGCGACTTTTGCTTTTGTTGAACTCACGCCCGCTGCTACCTTGTTGCTACCCTTGTGTACACTCTTCGCGGTCGTACCCTTGTGGAGACTCTTCGTGCCGCTTGCGAGGTTCGTGTTGGAAAGCGATTCGCTCGCCGCCGAGAGCGTGTTTCGGCTTTGTTGTGTGTTCCCCGACTTGTCATCCGCCGCCGTGGGCTTGACGCGCCGGAGTTCCCTCTCGCCAAACGCCGCGACCTCACTTTGTGTGTCGCCCCTCTCCACTTCAGGTGCGGCGTTGTCGTGAACAACGTTGGTTCTGGGTAACCCTCGTCCGCCTTGGAACTCGTGTTGCAAAGCCACGGACGACTGCCAACGAAGCGCACCGCGTCGCACGGCACAGGAACGCCGGTTTCCAATGCCGGCAATGCCGGCGTGTCGTGGCACGCGCACCGACTGCGAGTCGACGCTGGCGACCACGCACCACCCGGGTCGCCACGCGACCGCGGAAACGCACGCCATGCCGAACACAACTCAATGGGTCGTCGTCGCAACCCACGACCCACGCCGCGGCTAATGACTCGGCGCCGGCGGCCGCTCCCTCGCTTTGTTTGCTCTGACGTGTCGCGGAGAAAATTAACGCCCAAAAGTGCATTTTTGGAGAAGGCCGTGTGCGCTTCCTTGCAGCCTGATCTGACGATTTTTCGGCGCCGCTACTTTTACGGCGGGGCGGGGCGACGTGGCATCAGCACTCGGACGCGCAGACGCGCGGGCCGGACCGGCGTCTCTCCGGGTTCTCATCGGCGTTGACCTGTGGTTTGACCTGGTTCGAGACATCGCGCGCTTCTTTGATTGCAAGGGCTTTGAGTTGCGCAACGCAGACGCGCA
>Ga0222710_1000449_pt1 | contig 19118 bp, 20 predicted proteins | sample AntAcemetage1696_FD_181143 | JGI IMG/M metagenome (GOLD analysis project Ga0222710, IMG submission 181143) | Saline water microbial communities from Ace Lake, Antarctica - #1696 | ecosystem: Environmental > Aquatic > Non-marine Saline and Alkaline > Saline | place: Antarctica: Ace Lake... | reverse complement strand
GTCACTGCGGAATTGAATTTCGGTCATCTGATAACCCTAAGCCAGCCCAAAAGTAAAAAAGCGCAACACTCCGCATTTTTTTCTTTGCGTAATCTACGCTTACCTGCGTGGAGACAACAATTGCCCTAACAATCGCGCTGATCACAGTGGCGACTCTGGCCGGTTTTGTCTATCGCTTTTTTCACGGCCGCGGACACAGTGTTTCTGGGGCACAGTGCATCAACTTGGAAAAACTAAATATCTCAAAAAACGGCGACCCAGTAACTGCATTCGGCAGGGAAGCAACGGTTGTTTTGTTTTCCACCGAATATTGCGGCCAATGCCCCGCGGTTATCAGAGCGCTTTCAAAACTCGAACATCGAAAAGGTGGGCTTCTTTTTATTGAGGTCGATATCACCCAGAGAATTGACCTGGCGGCACATTTCAACATAAACCAAACACCAACGGTCTTTGTCTTGAACCCGGCGGGCGAAATTCGTTTCCGGGTTAGTGGGGTTCCAAAACCGAACGCTATCGAAACCGAACTAACGAAACTAGGAGTGAAATGACTATCAACACGCACGTTGATCCACGTGGCCCAAGATTTGGTGCCGCTATTACCTCGATTTTGTCCCTGATTGCTTTTTTTCTCAGCTTCACGAACCAGTCGCTTGCTTACGCAACTTTAGTTGCGCTGGGTGTGCTGTTCACTTGGTCCTTGGTTTCCCCGAGCACCCACCCCTTTGGCTGGTCGTTCCGGAAATTTATCCGACCAAAATTGGCCGCGCCCAAAGAGTTAGAAGACCCAAGACCGCTGAAGTTTGCTCAGCAGGTAGGACTAGCGTTTGCGCTCCTAGGGGTTGTAGGTGGAATCTTTAGCGCTTCGCTGATTAGCGTTTCAGCGGCATTCATTTTTATTGCAGCATTTCTAAATGCCTTTTTCGGATTGTGCTTGGGCTGCCAGCTCTACCTATTGATTCGCAGGGTCGGGATTATTCGCTAGCAAAATAGCTTGCCTAATCGCTGCCCTTGCATTCTTCCGCTCTCCTGCGGCGTCGTAGGCCTCACCGAGCTGAAACCAGAGTGTCCAGTTGCTGTTTTCTGATTCTAGAGCCTGCTGAATCCGCTCCAGCTCGCTTGAAGCTGACTCTTTGGTTGCCCTGCCGCTGGCGCGAAGTTCGAGATCAAGTCCTGGAATTTCAAGTGAGATTAATCGCTTAGCAAGCCTTTGTGCTTTCAACCCAAATTTCAGCTCCGAAAATAGCGCCCAAAGCGCAACCAACGGCAACACAAGGATTGCAAGACCCATTGCAGTAGCGATAAAGCTCGGCTCCCGTAGCAAGATGATGCCCCTCCCAAGCAGAGTGAACACATAAAATAAGGTGAGGGCCAGCATTAAGCCAACCCAAATTTTGGTAATCATTTTTCTAAAACGTTTTCCAGGCCAACGGTCAGGCCGGTCGCGGTTTGTGCAAACTCAATTGATCGAAGTATCCCGAGCGAGTAAGCCCTTGGCGAAGAAACGTCGTGCGAAATTACAAGCTGCTCTCCCTCCGCACCAAAGATCGTGTCCTGCTTGGCGGAAATTCCTTTCTGACGAAGTGAGTGAATAACGACACCCGTGTGGACTGCTCCCCTAGCAGCTTGGCCAACGCCTGAAATAAGTTGCTGTGGCATACCTTTTCTGGCGTCGGCAATCAATTCGGCGGTGCGGATTGCAGTCCCAGAAGGCGAATCAACTTTTTGCTCGTGGTGCGCTTCGAGAATCTCAATCGAGTCAAAATACTTGGCCGACATCGCAGCGAACCGCTGGGCTAGCATCGAACCAATCGAAAAGTTAGGGACCACGACAACGGCCGACTTGAGATTGGTTTTCAGAGCTTTTTCCAAACTCGTCAACTTCAGCTCACTCCAACCGGAGGTTCCGACCACTATCTTTAGGCTGTTCTTGATTGCAAACAGCACAAGTGATTCAGACACCGAAGGGTTTGTGAAATCAATCACCACGTCAGCCCCAAGCATCTGCTCCTTGGGCGATGAGGAATCCAGAGCGGAGTGCAGCTTTAGGTTGCTATCAGCATCGACTAATTGCTTAGCAAGAGCTCCCATGCGGCCAGTGGCTCCAAGAATCGAAACATGAATCATGTTAGAAAACCTATCAAGCTAGTTGTTCGAGTGCTTCTAAGTTAGGCCCAACTGCAACTAGAGCGGATCTATTTGCAGCGATTCGACTCGCAACGGTTTGAATCTCAGAAATGTCCACTTCTTGAAAACGTTGCAAAATTTGCTCGGTGGACAAAAACTCACCGCTGCCGATTTCTGCAGACAAAAGTCGGTTCATTCTGGCTAACGAGCTTTCGTATCGAAGCGCCAATCCACCGGTCAGCGAACCTAGAGCCAGGGCAAACTCCGCGCGCGTGACACCGTGCTCGGCTATTGAATCAAGCCCAGATTTCATAAGATTGACGACCAAAGCGGCATTTTCAGGACTGGTTCCTGCGTAAAGACCGAAGTAACCGGCATCGGCATAGCCTTGTTGGTAAGAGTAGGTCGAGTAAGCAAGACCACGCTCTTCCCTAATTTCCTGATAAAGCCTGGATGACATTCCGCCGCCCAAAATGCTGCTCATCAAACCCAGCGCAAATCGGTCTGGGTCCATACCCTTGATGCTCTGGTATCCAAGCAAAAGATTCGCTTGAGAAAAGTCATGATTCAAGTTGGTAAAAGGCTTGGTTTTCGGCAACTGAAAAGTATTTTGCGATCTGCGATCATTCGGGCGGGCTTTGTCATCTAACCATCCGACCCTAGCGAGTTCTTGCTGAACTAGCTCGACCAGAGATTCGTGCGAGACTCCACCGGCTGCAGTCACCACAAGGTTTTGTGGGACGTAGTGCTTTCGGTAGTGCTCAACAACCTGCTCTCGAGTAACGGCAAGGATGGTTTCCTTGGTGCCACCTATCGGCCTACCGAGTTCGTGTCCGGGCAATAGCGCACTTGCCAGCGCCTCATGAGCCAAGTCCTCGGGGTCATCCTCGCCCATTGCAAGTTCTTCGAGGATTACCGTCCGCTCAACATCAAAATCGTGTTGTCCGATCTTTGCCGAAGTGAACATGTCAAGAATCACATCAAGTGCCAACGGCAAAGCCGAGTTCATAACCCTTGCGTAATAGCTCGTGTATTCCTTGGCCGTTGCGGCATTCGAGGATCCGCCGACCGAGTCAAACGCAACCGAGATGTCTTTCGCATTTCTGCGTTCGGTTCCCTTGAACAATAAGTGCTCGAGAAAATGAGTAGACCCAAAGGTCCCGAGCGATTCGTCCCTGGATCCGACAGCCACCGATGCAGCGATTGCTACCGACGGTGCCCCTGGAATTTCCTCACTTAAAATGCGAACACCGCTGGGCAGCACGGTCCTACAAATCCGTGATGCCTCAGCGGTGAAATCGCTTGAGTCTAAAAGACCTAGCTTCAATTACTACTCTTCACTCGCTGCGTCACCCTCAACAACTGGGGCAAGTGACAACTTGCCTCGGTCGTCAACCTTGGTGATTTCCACCAAGACTTTTTGACCGACTGTTAGAACATCTTCAACGTTCTCAACGCGCTTGCCGGCAGATAGCTTCTTCAGCTCGGAGACGTGCAGTAGACCATCTCTGCCTGGCATCAGCGAAACAAAGGCACCGAACGTAGCCAATTTCACGACGGTTCCTAGGAAACGCTCGCCAATTTCTGGCACGTGTGGGTTGGCAATCGCGTTGATTGCAGCCCTGGCCGCATCCGCACTTGGTCCATCAACTGCACCGATGTAGACGGTTCCGTCGTCCTCGATAGAGATGTCCGCGCCAGTGTCTTCCTGAATCTGGTTAATCATCTTGCCCTTGGGCCCGATGACTTCACCAATCTTGTCGATTGGAATCTTGACAGCGATAACTCGAGGCGAGAACTTGGAAAGCTCATCTGGCTCGTCGATGGCTTCAGCCATGACGTCCAAGATGAACAAACGAGCCACTTTGGCCTGAGTAAGCGCCTTGGCTAGCTCTGCAGATGGAATACCGTCCAGCTTGGTGTCTAACTGAATCGCGGTGATGAAGTTGCGAGTACCGGCGACCTTGAAGTCCATGTCGCCAAGTGCATCTTCGGCGCCAAGGATGTCTGTTAATGCTGCGTACTGGGTTTTGCCATCAATGGTGTCGGTGATTAGACCCATGGCGATTCCAGCAACTGGCGCGCGCAATGGCACACCGGCATTTAGAAGCGCAAGAGTCGACGCACAAACAGAACCCATTGAGGTTGACCCATTCGAACTGAGAGCCTCTGATACCTGACGAATTGCATACGGGAATTCATCGCGTGCCGGAAGAACTGGCATTAGAGCCCGCTCAGCCAATGCACCGTGACCAATTTCGCGACGCTTGGGAGTACCAACACGACCGGTCTCACCGGTTGAATATGGTGGGAAGTTGTAATGGTGCATGTAGCGCTTTGACTTTTCCGGAGTTAGTGCATCAAGCTGCTGCTCCATCTTTAGCATGTTCAGCGTTGTAACACCCAGGATTTGGGTCTCGCCGCGCTGGAAAATTGCTGAACCGTGAGCCCTTGGGATTACTCCAACTTCGGAGTCGATCAGACGAATATCGCTTAGTCCACGACCGTCGATTCGGATTCCTTCTTTTAGAACCCTGGAGCGCATTGCCTTCTTGGCAACTGCCTTATAAGCGGCTGAGAACTGGCCCATGTCGTCTTCACTCAGCTTCGCAGCTAGTGCTTCCTTCACGCTTGCCTTCAGTGCGTCGTCAGCATCCTGGCGCTGTTGCTTGTCAGCAATCTGATAGACCTTGGCAACATCGGCTCCGGCAGCTTTTTCAACAGCCGCTAGCACCTCGTCGGTGTATGGCAAGAACACTGGGTAGTCGGCGGCTGGCTTCGCAGCCTGCTTGGCAACATCGTTCTGCGCCCTAACCAATTCCTTGATAAACGGCTTTGCGGCCTCAAGCCCCTGAGACACGACTTCTTCGCTCGGTGCGACTGCACCGCCAGCGATTAGGTCCCAGCTGTTTTCGGTAGCTTCAGCTTCAACCATCATGATTGCAACATCGTCACTATCGATAACTCGACCAGCTACAACCATGTTGAACACGGCGTTTGCTAGCTGTGAGTGCTTAGGAAAAGCAACCCACTGACCATCAATCAGTGCGACACGAACTCCGGCTACTGGGCCAGAGAATGGCAAGCCAGCAAGCTGCGTGGACATGGAAGCTGCGTTGATGGCTACTACGTCGTAAAGCTCTTCCGGATCAATCGACATGACGGTAACGACAACCTGAATTTCGTTGCGCAAACCATCAACGAAAGAAGGCCTAAGCGGCCTGTCTATCAATCGACACGCCAAGATTGCGGCGGTCGATGGGCGACCCTCACGACGGAAGAACGAGCCCGGGATTTTACCCGCGGCATACATTCGCTCTTCAACATCAATTGTGAGCGGGAAGAAATCGAAGTGATCCTTCGGTGCCTTCGAAGCGGTGGTGGCCGAGAACAACATGGTCTCGTCATCAAGATAGACAACCGCGGCACCAGCTGCCTGCTGGGCTAGGCGTCCGGTTTCAAAGCGAACAACGCGCTTTCCATACTTTCCGTTATCGATAACGGCTTCTGCGAATTTAATTTCTGGGCCTTCCATGGCCCCTCCTTATTTATCTGCGCAGCGCAAAGCCCGATCCACTTTCAGTGAAGTTTCGTGCGCGCTAGAGGTCGGACCTTGCCCGATGAAGTGCTGATCGTCAGTAAAAAACTCTGGGGTTTTGACCCAGAAACTTCCACCGAAGACCCGCCTTCAGATTCCTCGATTTCCTAAGCCTAACAACCAAAGTGAGAAAAGCCTAGTAATGAAAACCCTTTTAGTTGGACTCCTCATTGCAAAGCCAGCGAAACAATTTCAGTCCTGAGGCACAAACACTCACGTTTGCAATGTTGAGATGATCGGGCGACAGAGTTGTTGTTTGGGGCGCCACCTATAAGGCAACGCCCCAAACATCACCTAGTTGAGTAGGCCTTTTGCTTCTAGCCATTCTTGTGCTGCGGTGCGGGCCTGAGCTTTCTCATCACCTTCGACGCGGGTGCGAAGCTCGATGAGGTCTTCAGTGGTGAGTGCCGCCGAAATCTTATTCAAGACAGCTTCAAGCTCGACGCTGTAGATCTTCGAGTTAAGCAATGGCAACACGTTCTGCGCCGCAATCAGATTTTCGGGGTCTTGCAACACGAAGAGGTTCTTCGCCACCAAATCAGGTGAGGTTGTGTAGATGTCAGCGACCTGCACTGCGTCGTCCACGAGGGCCTTGACGGTGTCCGGGCCACCGAAGTCTTCGATCGGTACGAATGTCACATCGGTGACGCCGTAAACGGACGCCAGTCCGGGGAGGCCGTAAAGAAGTTCAACGAACTGCGGGCTGGCACCCAGAGAAAACGGTCCTATTTTCGCTAGGTCGCCAATTGTTACCAGACCAAACTCTTCGGCCATTGCCTGGGTGACTACGTAAGCGTCTTTGTCCTGAGCTGAAGACGAGTTCAAGACCTGGAAGCCTGCTGGCACCTTGGTTGCAAGTTCAGCATCTACCTCGGCTGTTGAGCGCGCAGTGTTCTCGGTGTCGTAGAAGAACAACAGGTTTCCGTTGTACTCTGGCATTAGGTTAATTGATCCGTCTTCGAGGGCTGGAATCGTGGTCTGTCGAGGTCCTAGGTTGAATTTTGTTTCAACTTCGAAGCCCGCGTTTTCCAGGGCAAGCGCATAGATGTTTCCGAGAATCTCGCTCTCCGGAAACGAGAAGGAGCCAACGATAATCGTCGTGGCTTCGGCAGTCGCGACATCGTCGCTTGCCTGTGTCGCATCATCGGTTGGGTCGGCAGCGGTGCAGCCGGCCATAATAACCAGTGCTGAGGCTGCGACTACTGCCCCAGCAACCCGAGGGCCTCTACTTTTTAACTTGAACATGTTTTCCCTTCATCGACGGTTGGTTCCGCCACCGTCGCCGATCCGAATGATCTGCGACGGACATTTTTTTATTTGGACCGGACTCGGAAGAGCCTCGTCTGATGCTGAGACGCTGCAGGAGCGCTAAAACCCCGTCGACCACGAGCGCAACCCCCGTGACCAGAATGGCACCGCCCAGGATTCGATCGTTGTCATTGAGCCCGATACCGCTCGAAATGATTGTCCCGAGACCACCCAGTGAAATGTAGGAGGCGATCACGGCGGTGGCGATCACCTGCAGCACAGCTGATCTGATACCGGCGATTATCAGTGGCAAAGACAGCGGAATCTCTATGCGCATAAGGATCTGGATTTCAGTCATCCCCATCGCTCGACCGGAGTCCACAGTCTGAGGGTCTACAGATTCGACGCCGGCATATCCGCCGGCCAAAATTGAAGGAATGGCCAAAATGACCAGGGCGATGATCGAAGCGACGAATGCCGCCTGCGTGAAAGGAACCGTGGCACCCACAATCAAGAACAAGGCCATCAGGAGGCCCAGCGTAGGCAGCGCGCGCATCATGCCGGTGAACGCGATGACAAATTGACGACCACGGCCGGTGTGACCGATGTAGAACCCCAGTGGTAGCGCAATGATCGAGGCGATTGCTACCGCCAAGAAGGTGTAAAGCAGATGCTCGCCGATGCGGTCTTGAATTGGGAGCGGGCTGACTGCTCCGGCAACGTAGTTTGCGGGGTCCAGCAACCAGCGGAGGGCATCAAGGAAGAATTGCATGCTTACACACCCTGTCCTGTATTGGCACTGCTGCGTTGGGCAGTCGAGCGCTTTCGCAGATTCCAGGGCATCAGAATGCGACCTAGGACAACAAGCACAATATCGAAAACGAGGGCGATGAGGAAGCTAGCTCCGATGCCGATAAGAATCTCTGTGAGGAAGTCGCGTTGCTTGCCATTTGTAAACAGATAGCCGAGATTCGCTGAACCGATTATGGCTCCCACCGAAACCAGCGCAATCGTGCTTGCCGAGACCACGCGCAGCCCCGCCAGTAGCAATGGGCCTGATAGCGGAAACTCCACCAGCCAGAATCGAGTCCATCGGGAATGCCCAATCGCAATCGAGGCCTCGACTGCGTCCGCCGGCACCGCCGCAAGAGCGTCTGCGGCGGTTCGAACCATCATGGCAACGGCATAAATAGTGAGGGCCACAACAATGTTGCGCTCATCCGTGATTCTTGTCCCGAGTATGTAGGGCAGAATCACGAATAACGGAAGTGACGGGATGGTGTAGAGGAGGCTACCGCCAGCTATGATTACCGACCTCACCGCTAGCCATCGGTTAGCAATCCAACCCAGCGGCACGGCGATCGCAAAGCCGAGAATAATCGGAATAATGCTAAGCGCCGCGTGATTGCCCGTTAACTTCGCTACCAAGCCGAAGTTATCAACCAACCAGCTCATCCAGTAATCCTCATTTGTCGTCCCCGAGAATTCCGGCGGGTCGGCCTTCGTCATCGACAATCAGGGTCGCGCTGTCTCCTTCGCGATGCTGCAGATGCAGCGTGCGCTTACCCTTGTCAGCACCGATAAAAGTCGATACAAAGTCGTCAGCTGGGTTTGACAGGATCTCGGCCGGAGTTCCCACCTGCGCAATCACGCCGCCGGCACGAAGAATCACTACTTGGTCGGCGATCGCGAACGCCTCATCGATGTTGTGGGTAACAAATACTGTCGTCTTGTTTAGCTCACGCTGCAGGCGATTGAGTTCGACTTGAAGTTCTGCCCGAACAATCGGGTCGACGGCGCCGAAGGGCTCATCCATCAAAAGAATGTCTGGATCGCTAGCGAGAGCCCGTGCAACGCCAACGCGCTGCTGCTGTCCGCCAGAGAGCTGATCGGGATACCGCTCTGCCAAGGAGCGATCGAGCCCAACGGTGTCGAGCAAGGTGAGGGCGTCATGACGCGCTTTACCTTTCGGCACACCATTCAGCCTTGGTACTGAAGCAATATTGTCCACAACTCGACGGTGTGGGAGGAGACCCGTAGCCTGAAGAACGTAGCCAATCTTTCGACGAAGCGAGACAGGGTTGAGGCCGGAAACATCTTCTCCAGCAATCAGGATTGTCCCGCTGGTCGGGTTGATCATCCTATTGATCATGCGGATCAGTGTTGTTTTTCCGGAGCCGGATGACCCGACAAACACTGTCGCCTTGTTCGAAGGCAGCACTAGAGAAAAGTCTTCGACCGCAAGGGTACCGTCGGGAAACCGTTTGGATACGTTTTGGAATTCAATCATGAATAGTGACTCATTCCTTGGAAATCCGGAGAATCGACCTATGCCGAAAACTGCAAAACGTAAGTATAGTCGTAATTTTGAAAAAAATAAAGTCGAAGGCAGTCAAGCACCAGCTTCGGTGCGAGGTCTGACTGCGAGCGGATTGCCTCATCGCGCGTCCCAGAAATCAAGAACTTCGAATCGATTTGACAGTAAATGAAAAACCCCGGCATTGCGGCCGGGGTTAGTCAAAAGTCTTATTTCGGGGATCTAGCGACGAAGTCCTAGTCTTTCGATTAGCTTGCGGTAGCGGTTGATGTCAACTCGCTGCAAGTAGCCAAGAAGACGTCGACGCTGTCCCACAATTAGCAGCAAGCCACGACGTGAGTGGTGGTCATGCTTGTGGTCTTTTAGGTGCTCGGTAAGGTCAATGATTCGACGGGTCATAACTGCAACCTGAACTTCAGGCGAACCGGTATCGCCTGGCTTAGTTGCATACTCTTCGATGATTTGAGTCTTTACCTGTGGGTCTAGAGCCATTGCTGATCCTTCCGATCCGCTGCGCGGCGCGTCAAACGGGTTGTTCGTCGCTCTCTTAATCCGCGGCCGTTACACGGCAACCACGTAAGTCTAGACATAAAACTAGGTTTTGGCTAGGCGGTGGTGCCCTCATCGAGCGAATCCAGCGGCTCTGGTTCAACATATTTGTTGCCGTCGTAGAAACTTTTGGAAGTTTTTAGAACCAAAACCAAGAAGATAATGAATACCGCGGCAGCCAAAGCAAATATTGGAACGATCAGGAAGATTAATGACATCAAAAGCTCCGCCGAAAACTCTTGACCAGAAGGATAATCATTTATCAAAACAACCGCACCGATGGTCGCAAAGATTGAGTAAGCGGCGGGAACAATCAACAGGAACAGCAACTTTGCGCTAAAGCCGGCATCATGGAGCCGTCTTGCCAGGATTGAAAGGTTTGGCATAAAAAGAATCAGCGAAGATATCGTCGTTAGCGGAGTGAGATCAGTGCTTAGGAACTGAATGTCGGTTAACGGGTCCCCCGTGGTGGCTTGCGTTGGCCAAATTACGCCTTCAATTATTCCAAGCACCAGAGCCAACAGCAACGTGAATAGCACCCACTGCCAGTACTGAGCCCGACTGGCTTTTCCTTTGAAGTTTATGTAGTTCTTGAATCCGCTGGAAATGGCTGCTACAAATTTCATGTTCCGACCCTACTATCCCAACACACGTTTGCAGGCCTCAACATCGGAGCTGATCTGCTCGATTAGCTTTTCCATGGACTCATACTTTGCCCACGGCCTCACCTGCTCGATGTACTCACAGGTGACGATTTTGTCATAGAGATCCAGATCGTCCCGCCCAATGACGTGCGACTCAAGAAGCCTTGGTACCGCGGCAATCGAGTCATTAGTGCCCACCGAGTGAGCCGCCGGGTAGCGAATGCCATCGGCATGCAGCCAACCGGCGTAAACTCCATCAACTGGCAATAGCCCTTCGCTGTTCCTTGCAAGGTTTGCGGTTGGAAAACCAATTTGACGGCCAATTTTTCGGCCGTGTTCAACAAGTCCCTCGGTCTGATGATTACGCCCAAGCATGATGTTTGCAACCTTGATGTTTCCCGCGGTAATCGCCTTTCTTATTTCGGTGCTGGAAACCGGCAACTCACCAAAGACAACGGTTGGAATCTCCTTAGCCCTAAAGCCATAACGCTGACCCAGCTCTCTGAGCTCGACAATGCTTCCAGAACCCTTGTGGCCAAAGCGAAACCCTTGCCCAACCAGAACCAGCTTTGCCTTCATCGGAATCAGGTGATTCAAAACGAACTGCTCCGGGGTGAGGTTTGCAAGCTCCTGATCAAACCGGAGCGTTATCAGCGCGTCAGCGCCGATAACCTCCAAGATCCGAGCTTTTTGGATTGGCCCAATAATGGCATCCGGCTCGGTTCCTGGCTTCAAAAAAGCATCCGGGTGGCGATCAAAAGTCAGAACTGCGGCGGCAAGTCCTGCCTCTTCGGAAAAGTGTATGAGTTCGTGAAACAACTGCTGATGGCCCAGGTGGATGCCATCGAATTTCCCAATGGCAACGGCAGTTTCTGCAAAGTCTTCAGGAACGACGGTGTTACTTAGCTCCAGCATTTTGCCTCCTTAGCCAGAATAAGCCCAATACTGGAAGCACAAGGGGGATAAAACCATAGCCAATTCCAAAGCCGGACCACACCGACGGATGTCCAAACAGCTCTGGCACCAACACCGAGAGAAGACCAACAATTAGCACGCCCGAAAGTTCAAACCTAACCGCGAATAAAGCCACCGCACGGAATCGAACTGGCTGGGCGAGCGAGACGGTGGCGACTATGTAAACCAAGGCGGCAACAGCCGACAGTAAATACGCCACCGGGGCCTGATCAAATTCTCGAATTAGCTGGTAGCCCGCCCGAGCGGATGCCGAAAGGGCAAACACTCCATAGACCGCAACTAAAACCCTGCCGACGCCCATTGATTTTTTCATGAATTCTCCAAGACCAATCTTAGACAGCGAACGGGTTGACTCCGGTCCAGATCTGTTGCATTCTTACCAGCATCACGGCAATTGTAAGAACTGCTGCCCCTAAAACCACTGTTGACCACCGATTTCTCTCAACCAAAGCCCAAATCGCTCCTGCAACTGGAATTATCAGAGCAACTATCAGGTAGCCAAAAAACTCCCAGGTGTCGGTGGCCGCATACTGACCAAGAGAAACCAAAACAATCGACAGAATCAGCTGCACCACTAGCCCCGCCTCGACGCCAGCCGCAAGCCCAAGCGAAAACCCACTTGGCGCTCTGCCAATCAGCCCGAGGCCGACAAGCAATAAGCCTGCCGCCAACGCATACCAGGCCAAAATCAGGAAATAAGCGTCTATCACTGCTCCTCCTGGAAAACTGCGATTGACTTATATTGAGACTCGGTCTTTGTCGCCAGGGCAACCAGGTTCTGTTCTCGAATCAGTGCAATTTCAGTCTCGACTGATTCAAGCTCAACCTGTTTTCCATGCCTCAGGTCGCGTTCTTGGTCGCTAGAAATCTCGTAGCTGGGGAACAACCTCGACGCGGCATCGCTTAAATTAATCAAGCTTGGCTCCTCGGTGATTTCAGTTGCATCGGTGGCCAAGAAGGAAGCTATCGCGGTTCGTCTCAGGCCGATTAAGTGACCGCCGACCTCTAGGGCTTGACCTAAGTCTCTTGCAAGAGCTCGGATGTAGGTTCCGGAGGTGCACTCAACGCTAATGTCAAAATCAAGAAGCCCGTCATGGTAATTCAGCTCCCCGGTGCGAACAAACTTCCGAATAATTATGGATTTAGCCTTGAGATCAACCTTCTTACCCTGTCGAACCAGATCGTAAGCTCTAACGCCATCAATCTTTTTGGCACTGACGCTCGAAGGTATTTGATCAACTGGCCCAGTCAAAGCGGCAATTGCACTATCGATTTGGACTGATGTAATGACTTCAGCGTTTTTGCTCTCGAGAATCTCCGACTGAGAATCGTCGCTAAGGGTCGATTGACCCAAGCGCACAGTCGCGGTGTAGGACTTGTCTTGTCCAAGTAAAAATTGAAGTAATTTTGTGCCCTGATTCACGCCAAGTACTAAAAGACCGGTGGCTAAAGGGTCCAGGGTTCCGCCGTGCCCAATTTTTTTTGTGCCAAGAACCCCCCGCATTTTTGCTACAACATCAAAAGAAGTCCAGTCCTGGGGTTTGTCAATCAGAACTAGGCCATGCCGCATTAGTCTTCCTGAGGCTTTTGGATGTAAGGATCAGGGTCTCCCGCGTGCTTGGCTCCCTTGGCAAGCTTCTCTACTTCGCCGTCTCGTCTTCTAGCCTCGGCCAAAAGTTCGTTCAAATCATCCGCATTTTCTGGGACATCGTCGAGTATCAGTTCGAGGGTTGGTGTCATCCTGATGCTCAGCTGCTTGCCGATCTCTCCCCGAAGCCGCCCGGTGTTTTTTTGGAGAATTGCAACCGTCAGGGCTTTGTCCTCTTCAGAACCAAAGACAGTGTAGAAAAGCCTGGCTTGCATCAGATCGGGCGTTACGCGCGCGTCAGTAAAAGTCACAAAACCCAAATCAGGATCTTTGACCACCTTCGCAAGCGCTGACGCAGCCAAAACTTTAATCCGCTCCGCGAGACGAAGCGCTCTAGAACGATCTGCCATTAGCCCCTCGGCTTCTCTACCATCTCGTAAGTCTCGATGACGTCATCGATCTTGACGTCGTTGAAGCTGCCAAGGCCGATTCCACACTCGAAGTCGGCCTTCACCTCGGTCGCGTCGTCCTTGAATCTCTTCAGTGACTCAACCTTTAGGTTTTCTCCGATTACTTCGCCATTTCTTAGAACCCGCGCCATCGCATTTCTGCGAATTAGGCCGCTTCTGACATAAGAACCCGCGATAAGGCCGAACTTCGAGGACTTGAAGACCTCTCGAACCTCGGCTGTTCCCAGCTGAGCCTCTTCGTATTCTGGCTTGAGCATTCCTTTGAGTGAGTTTTCGATGTCATCCAGAACGTTGTAGATGACGGTGTAGTGACGGATGTCGACACCTTCTCGATCTGCTCGTTCTTTGGCTTTGTTGTCCGGGCGGACGTTGAATCCGATGATTACCGCCGAGTCGACGGTGGCCAGGTTCACGTCTGATTCAGTAATCGCACCAACACCGCGGTGGATAATTCGTAACTGAACTGAGTCCCCCACGTCGATCTTAAACAAGCTGTCTTCCAGGGCCTCAACGGCACCTGAGACATCACCCTTGATGATCAAGTTCAATGACTCGACCTTGCCATCTTCGAGCGCCTTGGTGAAGTCCTCGAGTGAAAGCTTCTTTCGGGTCCTTGCCAATAGAGCATTTCGGTCGGCAGCTTCACGCTTCTCGGCGATTTGCCTTGCTTGTCGCTCGTCCTCAGCGACCACGAAAGTATCTCCGGCGCGGGGAACAGACTGCAGGCCCAAGACCTGAACCGGTCTTGATGGAGTTGCAAACTGGACCGGATCTCCGTTTTCATCAAACATCGCGCGGACTCGACCGTGAGCAGCACCGGCAACAATTGCATTCCCAATTTCTAGGGTTCCTGACTGAATCAGAACTGTCGCAACAGAGCCGCGGCCCTTGTCTAGGTTTGCCTCAATAGCAACTCCTCGAGCAGCTTTGTCTGGGTTGGCTCGCAGGTCTAGAGCCGCATCAGCAGTCAAAAGAACTGCGTCAAGAAGCTTGTCGATTCCATCACCCTTTAGTGCAGACACATCGATAAACATGACGTCGCCACCGAACTCCTCGGCAACCAAACCAAATTCAGTTAGCTGCTGACGTATCTTTGCCGGGTTAGCACCTTCTTTATCGACCTTGTTTACTGCAACCACAATTGGCACCCTGGCCGCTTGCGCGTGGTTCAGCGCCTCAATGGTTTGAGGCATTACACCGTCGTCGGCGGCAATAACCAAAATGGCAATGTCTGTGACTTCGGTGCCTCTGACACGCATTGCAGTAAAGGCCTCGTGACCCGGTGTGTCAATGAAAGTAATGGCACGATTTACGCCCTCGTGGGTGGTGTGAACTTGGTAAGCGCCGATGTGCTGTGTGATGCCACCAGCCTCACCGCCAACAACGTTCGCATTACGAATAGAGTCCAGCAATTTGGTCTTACCATGGTCAACGTGTCCCATGACTGTGACTACCGGAGGCCTTGGGGACAGCGCCTCGTCATCTTCTTCATCAATACCGGTTGATATATCAAGACCGAATCCTTCGAATAGCTCTCGCTCTTCGTCCTCAGGTGAAACAATCTCGAGCTTGTAGCCAAGCTCTTCACCAAGAATCTGGAAAGTGTCCTCATCCAGTGAGGCAGTGGCAGTCGCCATGTGCCCCAAGTGGAAAAGTATGGTTATCAACTGCGCGGGGTTGGTGCCAATCTTGTCAGCAAAGTCCTGGATCGAAGATCCACGACGAACTCGCAACACGGTGGTCCCATCTCCGCGAGGCACCATCGCGCCACCCAGACTAGGAACGTCTCTTTGCTCAAACTCTTCGCGCTTGGTGCGCTTGGACTTGCGAGATTTACCTCTAGATCCACCTCTACCGAATGCTCCCGCAGTGCCGGCTCCCCGGCCACCTCGGCCAGCTGGTCCAGGCCTTCCGGCCGGAGGTCCAAATCCTGGCTTCTGTCCACCTGGTGCGCCAAAGGCTGGTGCGCCACCTGGGCGCGGTGCCCCACCGGCAGGTCTTGGCGCTCCTGGGCGCGGTGCGCCTGGGCGTGGTGCTCCTGGGCGCGGTGCGCCACCGGCAGGTCTTGGTGCTCCTGGCCGTGGTCGACCCATACCTTGGTTTGCAGCAAAAGGATTGTTACCAGGACGCACCATTGGCCGAGGTATACCCATTCCCTGATTTGAAGAAAATGGATTATTTCCTGGTCGTGGTGTGCCAAGCATTGTGGATGCTGCAGGCTTTTCGCCTGAGGGAGGAGGAACGGCCGCTGGCTCGTCGGCAGGCTTGGACTCGGCCTGCGGCGGTTCGTTAGTCGCAGCAGGATCTGCCGGCTTCGGGCTCTCAACTGCGGCTGGAGTCTCGGCGGCTGGCTCGGCCTTTGGCTTCGCTGGCGCCTTCTTGACTGGCGCTTCCTTCTTGGGAAAAGCGTCTTTCAGCATTGCGGCCACCGGTGGCGTGATTGTGGAAGAGCCACCTTTGACGTATTCGCCAAGCTCTTCTAATTTAGCTAAAGCCGCCTTGGTTTCAATTCCAAGTTCTTTAGCAATGTCGTATACGCGGGGAAGCGCCACTTTTTTTCTCCTGTTCGGGGCCGACCCCAAACAGGGAAGGCCTTAGTTCTGAGGGGGTCTCATTTCGAGAAACTCATTGTGTGTCAGCCATATTTTCTGCCTGATTCCTAAGCCAGGTCTCGAGCAACTCCGAATTAGAGTCACCCAAGGCGCGAACTAGACCTTTTCGATCAAGCGCTAGTCTCAAACATTTTTCGTGAACCCAGGCCCCTCTTCCTTGCAGCTTGCGCTGCTCATCGAGAAGAAAACTTTTGTTCACTGAAACAATTTTCAGCAAGTGCTTCATCGAATCTCGTTGGCGACAGCCAACACAGGTCCGAATAGGCTCCATTCTAGGGCCCCTTACCTAATGACGCTATCCCTCAAGGATGCTATCTGGTTGAATATCGATTTTTGCACCGGTCAATTTTGCTGCCAGGCGGGCGTTTTGGCCCTCTTTTCCGATTGCCAGCGAAAGCTGAAAATCAGGAACTAACACCCTTACGGCCTTAGTTGCGGCGTCCAAAACGAAGCTGTCCGATACCCGGGCTGGCGATAAAGCGTGAGCTACGAAGGTTGCCAAGTCTTCTGAAAAATCAACAACATCGATTTTTTCCTCATTCAATTCTGCGCTGACCGCACGGACTCGCTGGCCAAGTTCTCCGATGCAGGCACCCTTAGCGTTGATTCCGGACTCTTTGGCGATAACCGCAATCTTGGTCCGGTGTCCGGCTTCACGAGCCACCGAAGCAATTTCAACCTGGCCAGACGCCACCTCTGGCACCTCCATGGCGAAAAGCTTGCGAACCAAACCCGGGTGAGTTCTGGAAACGGTAATCTGTGGACCTCTTGGACCTTTTTGAACGCTGGTTACATAAACTCTGATGCGACTTCCGTGAAGGTATTGCTCGGTGGGTACTTGCTCTTCGGGCGGCATCAGCGCTTCAATCGATCCGAGGTTTACGTAAACCATGTGCGATCTTGAACCCTGCTGAATCTGGCCGGCAACGATATCGCCCTCTTTGCCCTTGAATTCGCCTAAGAGGCCCTCATCTGAGATGTCTCGCATTCGCTGCGCAATGACCTGCTTTGCAGCGTAAGCGGCCACTCGGCCGAAACCTTCCGGAGTTACTTCCTCTTCTCCAATGGGCTCGTCCAACTCATCGAGAGTGGATTGGAAGATTCGCACGTGGCCGGTTTTGCGATCGAGCTCGGCTCGGGCTCCTTTTACCGGTTCCGGAAAGCCTTTGGCGAAAGCCGCCAAGATGGCCGCCTCAATGATTAGGACTAGTTCCTCGAATGGAATTTCCCGTTCGCGCTCTAGTAAACGCAGAACTTGTAAATCGATATCCATGACTCGCCTTTTTTTAGTTTTTAACGCTTAGCAGCTAGCTCAGCGAGAACTGAGTCTATCTTTACTTGGGAACGTTCGCCTGTCACTCGGTTCCAAAGCTCAACTTCACCATCTGCCACACCTCGGCCACAAATGATTATCCAAGGGTTGCCAATCAGCTCGGCATCGGCAAATTTTACGCCCGGACTAACCTTTTGCCTATCATCAAGCATCACCTTGAGTCCAAACGCTTCGGCCGCCATGGTCAAAGACTCAGCGGCCGCGAATGCGGCCTCGTCTTTGCCGGCCGCCACGATATGAAGGTTTGCTGGAGCCACAGATTCAGGCCACATCAAGCCCTTATCGTCGTGACAAGCCTCGGCGATTACCGCCACTAACCTGGTAACACCGATTCCATAGGAACCCATGGTCACTGTCACGAGCTTTCCATTGGCATCAAGCACCTTTAGCCCAAGAGCCTCGGCGTACTTGCGACCAAGCTGAAAAATGTGACCGATTTCGATTCCACGCGCTATTTCTAGCGGGCCCGAACCGTCTGGGGCTGGGTCACCAGCACGAATCTCTGCGATGTCCGCGATGCCGTCTGAGGAGAAGTCACGCCCAAAAGTAAGGTGCCAAGTGTGCATTTGATCTTTATTTGCACCCGTAATCCAGGAGCTTCCTTCCGCGATTCTAGGATCGAGCAGATATTCGATTTTCGACTCGGCTTCCAGGCCTAAAAACTGTTTTGAGTCTTTGCGAGGTCCGATATATCCCTTTACAAAATCGGGATGATTTTTGAAATCCGCTTCATTGGCTTGCTCCACGTCGCAACCAAACCAAGCTTCCGCACGCTTTTGATCAACTTCTCTGTCGCCTGGGATTCCAACGGTCACTAGTCGGCGCTTACCGTCTCCAGCTATCAAAGCAAGCACCACGTTTTTCAAAGTGTCCGAGGCCTGCCAAGGGCCATTTTCTTTCGGGTGATTCTCATTTGAAAACTTAACCAGGCTTGTAATTGTCGGAGTGTCAGGAGAGGCGTGATCCACTGAGGCTGGACCAGAGGTAGTCACAGCCGGGGATTGCTGAAACCTAACCGCCTCAACGTTGGCTGCAAAACCAGCGGCAGATCGAACGAATGAGTCCTCACCGATTTCTGAAGGGTTCAAAAATTCCTCAGACTTTGATCCACCCATCGCTCCAGCGTCGGCGCTCACTATTACATATTCCAAGCCCAAGCGAGTGAAGATACGCTCGTAAGCTGCGCGTTGGGCCTGGTAGGAAACCTCTAGGCCTTCATCGGTAACGTCAAAGCTGTAAGCGTCTTTCATTACAAACTCGCGGCCGCGCAACAGTCCGGCTCGCGGTCTGGCCTCATCACGATACTTGTTTTGAATTTGGTAAATGCTTAGCGGCAAATCTTTATACGAGTTGTAAAGATCCTTGACCAAGAGAGTGAAAACCTCTTCGTGGGTCGGTGCCAAGAGGTAATCGGCACCCTTGCGGTCTTTCAGGCGGAAAATATTATCGCCGTATTCTTCCCACCGACCGGTTGTTTCATAGGGTTCTTTGGGCAGCAGAGCGGGAAAGAAAACCTCTTGGGCACCAGCGGCGACCATCTCTTCGCGCACAATTTGCTCAATCTTTGTTTTGACCATTAGGCCAAGTGGCAGCCAGCTAAAAACTCCTGGGGCTGCACGCCTGATGTAGCCGGCGCGAACCAACAATCTGTGACTTTCGA
>Ga0222710_1000446_pt1 | contig 19240 bp, 10 predicted proteins | sample AntAcemetage1696_FD_181143 | JGI IMG/M metagenome (GOLD analysis project Ga0222710, IMG submission 181143) | Saline water microbial communities from Ace Lake, Antarctica - #1696 | ecosystem: Environmental > Aquatic > Non-marine Saline and Alkaline > Saline | place: Antarctica: Ace Lake... | reverse complement strand
GCCGCCGCCGTCGCCGCCGCCGCCGTCGCCGCCGCCGCCGGCGCCGCCGCCGTCTCCGCCGCCAATGACCGGCGGCTTCGAGGACGGCGCCTGGATGAACGGCCACGGAGATCAGTGGCACACCTACCCCACGACCCCGTCCCTTCCCGTCGACCAGCTCCCCCGGGCGTTGACGGAACCGCAATCCGTGGGCGAGTGGGTTTTAACAGATGAGCTTTGCGACGACAAAGGGCGCCGAACCGCGTATAAAGCGGGGAGATTCGTCCCCTGGGCTGAAAACTTCCGCGTCGCCGGCAGCCATGACAGCCGACCGTCGTGCTGCGGCGATTGGTACACCACACCCACGGAGGATGACCACCAGGGGAGTCTTCCCTCGGCCCGGTGCCAGACGATCACGCGCGAGCACAATTTGACTTCGTGGAACGTCGTGACAGTCACAGAGGATCGTTCGTCGCAAAACGGAACCCTCGGGTCGTCGCCTTGGACCGCGCGGTTCCACCCCGACGGCTCACTCGCGAGTTTCAAAAACATGACCTACGGCCCAGACACGTTGCCCATTGACCAGACGGAGGCGAAGTGGACTTGGACGCAAGGCGCGGTGTTCCTGCACCACACGAACGTGGCCGACCTGCCGATCGCGAAAACGGGCGACCCGGACGCCCTGGGTTTTGGGTATCCGTACGAACGCGACTGGCCTCCCGTCCGCCTCACCAAACCCGCGAAGAAGTGCGACGCGCTGATTCCCGTGGGCAGCGGCGCGTATACCGATTGCGTAATGGAGTTGGTTCGAAACACGTCGAAGTCGATCAAGATCGCGATCGTCCCGCTGTACCACACCACCACGAACGTAAACGACGTGGACACGGAGTTTATTTTGAAATCCTTCTCGGGCGGCGAAGTCACCGGGCCGAACAGCGTGCTTTCCAAATGGTGGAGGGATGGCAGTTTCGACCGAATGAGCGAGCTGGACCTGGAGGTGTTACCGCCGGTGCCGATCAACCTTCCCGAGTGGGTCGACGAGGCGGATTTTTCTGGCCTGAACCACCGAACAACGTCCGTCGCGTGCACAGCGGAGGTTACCGACGCCGTTTGGTTCGCGACCCTGGAGGAGCTCGCCACAAACAGCGCGTGTTCCATGACCACGGATTGTGTAAGGCCAATCTGGGCGTGGGACTACGACGATCCGAGTTGCGGGGGTTCCTGGGAACCGTGTTTTGTGAAGAAACACGGCTGGCGCACCGGTGGGATGAGGGGCGGCTGGCTTCGCCCCGAGTGCGTCGACGTGGTTGGCCCGGTTAACCCCGGCGACCCGGAATCGAACTCAGGCACGATTCACGGCGTGCAAGTACAACCAGCGTACAACGCGCCCAGCACGTACGGCCTCCCAGACGACACCCCGGCGTATCAATGCATATCGGAAAACGATTACCTCGGGACTCCGGTGGGCTCGTTGGTTGGATCGTTGGGCGACATGTCGCAAATCGACCCCGACACGTATCAAGTCATCGTCTTCGTGACTTACCGCACGCGGTGTATAGGCAGCGCGGCGGCGGGTTCGTACGGTTTTCTGTCCAACGGCGGCCCTTCCAAACCCGGCGGGTCGTACCATAAATGGCGAGCCATCGGCCAAGGCCTCACGACACGGCCCGGCGGTTTGCTGTACGCCTGGCGCCCCGCCCCGCCCGACGAATTGGCGGATACCTACGTCAACCCCAAAGGCAGCGCGGGAACGTTCCTCCACGAGCTGACGCATGCTTTCGGTATTTCCAACCACGCAAGGCGGTGCTCCAACGACGTCCGCGCGTTCATGAGCGGCCCGTCGGAGTACGCGTTTTGGGTCTCCCCGTGCGCCGTGGTGGAGTACGGGACTCCTTTTTCGATCATCGGCGCCCAGTCGGGAACCGCCGCGACGCACCTTCACGCCGGCACGATGTACGACCTTTCCTTTCTGCACAAAGACGACGTGCACGTCGTGACTGAAACGGGGACGTTTACGATTGCGCCCGTCAACGCGGTGACCACCGTGGCGGGGGATAAACGCGCCGCGGCGGTGCAGTACACGGAGGCCTACGCGCTGGCAAGTGATTGGAGCAAAATCATGCCCCCCATTTGGGTCGAGTTCCGAGCCGCGGTTGGCGTGGATCAGTCCCTGGGGTGGGATAAATACGTCGCCAACACGGAGGGGATCATGCTTAACTGGGGACACCAATACGGCGATATTCTGCTTGACCTTCAAATTGACGGCGACGACTACGTCGATCGCGAGTTCAACGACGTGGTTTTGAAACCCGGCGAGGCGTTTAGCGTTCCGCAGTGGCAGGTCGGGCAAAAAGTTGGCTCAGTGACGTTCAGCGACGTCACCGTCGCGAGCGATAAATCGAGCGCCACGTTTACGGTGACGTACGCGCGCACCACGGCTGGCGATTCCCTGAACGCGGGCGGCGCGATCGGTAAGTGGTACGAAAAGAGTACGGTCTACCCCGTGACGCAACACCACACGTACCCGAGCTCGCTCGTTACCTACATCGAACAAAGACTTTGCCTGGACAACTTCTTTGTGATGGACCACGGGTGTATTCCGTGCCCGGTTGGGCTTGTTACGAACGCGCGACACGACGTTACGGGCGACGACACTGTTTGCGTTTCCTCGCAACTCACCCCCACGCCTCCGACGAGCGCGAACCCCGTTTCCCTGGGCCTGCCCGCCGGGTGGGTGCTCACCACGTGCGCCGCGGAGACGTACGGGGATGGGATTTGCGACTGCGGATGCGGCGGCCACGACCCCGATTGCGACGGGCCATCCCCCGAAATCATCGCGCATATCGGGCCGGACTGCGCAACCGCGAGCGCGAACGCGTGCGTGGCCGGCGTGTGCGTCGCCTCTGCGGCGTCGGTAACGCAAATGACGGCTGGAAACAGCACGCTCGGCGTCGCCAACATCGGGGGCGTGGCGTTTTTCGACGTGTCAGGCCTTACCCCCGAAGAACACGCGGCGGTGTTCGCGAACGGGAGTGGGACTTCGCTCTCCGCGATGAGCTTGGCCGCGGCCCCGACCCCGGTGTCGCCAACGCCGCCGTCGCCGCCGCCGCCCGCGTTCCCAGCGTTCCCGCCGCCGTTCCCAGAACTTGCGTACCCGCCACCGTCGCCGCCGCCGTCGCCGCCGCCGCCGAACGCGCCGAACCCGCCGCCGCCGTCGCCGCCGCCGCCGCCCACCCCGGCGCCGCCGCCGATGCCGCTCGCGCCGAGCCCGCCGCCGCCCAACCCGTCGCCGCCGCCGCCGCCGTCGACATTGCCGGCGGTAGACGCCGTGCCAGCCTCCCAAGTGCATCGGTGTCACGGAGACCAGTTGACACACAACGTGCTCCTCCCCGTGCCGAACGCGTGGATCAACTCGCAGTATTACTACGCCAGGTGCGACGGGTGCGACTGCGCGTCGGGCGCGCACGACCCCGACTGCAACGGTCAGGATGAACCTGGATTCGCACAAACCCTGTACGGCTGCGGCACCGGGTCGCTTCCCAACGGGTGGGGGAACTGGAAGTGCGTCGCGGGGACGTGCGTGGCGCGGATCGTGGACGACGCCGCCGCGTGCGCGTGTGGCGTTACGGACGCCACCGGGGTTTGCGTTTGCGACGCGATCAACAACGCGACGGCGGTCACCGCGGCCGCGGGAGCCACCGTGGTTACCGCCCCCCCCGCCTGCGTTGAAGTCGTGATGTGGGGCTCCGGCGTGAGCGAGTGCGTTTCGCAAAACAAGAGCTGTTCTGTTTTCGCCGAAGCGGTGCTCAGCGACCCGGCGCGCGCGTCCGCGATGTCGCCGTACGCGAAACACGCGTTTGCAAAAATCCACCCCGGGTGTACGCAAACGCACTGCGGATTAATCGGCGACGGGGTGTGCCAGGCCTCCCTGAACACCCCCGAGTGCGGGTACGACGGCGGCGATTGCTGCGCAAAAACCTCCCGGTTCGGGTGTTACAAAAACAAAGCGGAGAACGTTTTCGGGGGGACGTTGTTTGAAACGGAGCGGCAAATCGATGACGCGAAGTGGGCGACGTGTTCCGACCCGACTGGGTCGCACGACGACCACTGGCCAGCCATCGGCCGCCACCCCATGAAACCCACGGAGATGAATCGCGGGTGCGACTGGTACCCCAACGGCACGCGGTGGATCGATCAGTTTTTGACCTCGCACCTCGTGTACGACGTGATGGACGTGCCGGACGCGTACCACGGTCTTCTTGGTACCTTCGCGGACACCAACGCCACGTTGTTCGAAACTGCGGGGCGGTACAACTTTGGAGACGCAAACGTCGGGTATCAAACCGCGATGACCGCGGCTGGCGAAACCACCACCGCGTCGTGGACCTCGCCCGTGCCAACACTACAGAGCTGGGTTCGCTCGACGCACGTCATCGAACCGGACGCGGCGCCGTTTCGGGACTACACCTTCTTTGCCACCAAAGGGTCCTACGTCAGCGCCTTCGCGTTTTCGCCCCTGGACGAGACCTACATCGAGCTCATCGCGCCAAGTGGCGACGGCGCCGTCGCCAACGCCTCCGCGCTGAATACCGCCGCCGCGTCAACCACAATGGTTTCCCCGTCCGGGTTCGTCGATTTCGACGTCACAAGAGGCTTCAACGCCACGGCGGCGCTGACGTGGCACGAAAACACCTGCCGATGCGCCGGGTGCTGGTGCTCGTGCGGCAGCGCGGGTACGCCTGGGAGTTTGTTCACCTCGGCGGGCGCGGATATTTTCCCAACCACATCAGGCTCGGAAACCGGGTATTTCCCATCCCAAACCAGCCTCACGAACCACCGCGCCGAGTGCGGGTACGGGAAACCGCTGGTGAACGATTACAGGGTGTACGTCGACGGTACCGGGGGGAACTTCTTGTTGAAAACAACCGTCGAGCAGCTCAACCCCGTGAACCACCCCGTGGGTGTTAGCGTACAGGTGTTCGAACCCGTTGAGTTGGTTTATTCGAATTGCACGAAACAAAGCAGCAGTCCATTGTTCGTGGACTGCTGCTGGCCGTACGCGACAGACACGTGTAACGTCCGCGAAGGCGAAATGGCGCTCGTGCATAACGGCGCGGCGACCGGTTCAGGTTCAAGTTCAACCAGCAAAGTTCTGGTTGCCAAAAAAGGGTTTTACACGGTCCGCCTCACTTCGTACGGCGTCGGAGGTACCGGGTATACCCTGAAAATCGAAACAGAAACCGGTAGCACCACCGTGCTGCCGGACATTTTATTGCCCGACACTGGCGGCGCCGTGGCCTTTGGCGAGGTCAAGTTTGGAAGCATCGCGTCTTCCGGGGAAACGCACGCGTATACGTTCGACGCGGTGGCGGGCGACGTCGTGTCCGTCGCGGCTGGTCCGGACTGGGCGCCCGTTGGAAGCAACGCGTGGTTCCGGTGCGGCATGCCGTACGGCTTGGGCCGGACATGTCTTGATACGCACTTGGTGTTGCTCGACCCGAACGGCACGGTGGTGAGCGGAAACAACATCGTGAAGGACACCGCGCAGTCCATGTTGAAGCCGTACGCCGCGCGAGCGAACGAGTGGGGGTTCGCGAGGGAGGACTCGATGTTCCCCGCGGGCGCCACGTCGAGTAGTAACACTCGCGCCGCGCCCACCCGGTTGGCGTTGAGTGGCACGTACACCGTGCGTGTGGGTTCGCACACCGGCAGAGTCGCGGACGGCGCATCGCACGTCTCGCAGAAGCTTTCCCCCGTTGGCGGGTATTACGTCACCATCGATAAAGTGGGATCCATTTCAGCCGCGAAAGATTTCACGTGCCCCGAGGTCCCGCCCGAGGTGGTGGCCGCTGGTAACGAAAAACGCGGGTGCGCCAACATCCTGTGGGCCAGCACGAACACCTACGACAACCCGTACAAAGCGTACAGACACCAAAACTGCGAGCTGCACACGCCGCAGCGACGCTCTGGGTCGAACCTTCCCACGTTTCACAACCACCGCGTTTTGAAAAGCGGCGTCTACGCGCTTCGCGTGCGGTTCAACCAAAACTCCGCGACCAATTTGCGCGTACCGGTGGCGCCGTTCAAGGCTGGTTTAGTCACCACCGCGACTCCGTTGTCCAACGCCGACGCTGTTCTTTACCAAATGAGAACCCCCAAGCTTACTGGGTCGCATTGGAGCGACGACGTCGTTGTGTCCAAACAGTACCGGCTTCGGGAGAGCGTGACGCCGGCAACGCCAACGACGGCGACGGTGCCAAACGTGACGTACGGCGACGGCGGCGTATTTTTCGACGCGAACTGCGCCGGGGTACCCCTCAACGCGCAGTGCGTCGCGCCGCAAGGCGTGTTGACCAACACGCAGTGCTACGCCTCCACGAAGTGGTTTGACAAAAACGAAAATGAGCAGGCGAACGAGATGGAGGTGACACACGAGTTCCGCGTGCGCTTTGCGGGTGTCGTGGGTGACGTCGTGTGCATCACCGCCGCCCCGAAAACACCGGGATCCGGCGTGCTCGCCGCCGGATCGCAACCGCGGATTGTTTTACAAAAAGAGCTGACCGCGTCAACCCACGAGTTCGTCGCCTTCGCGGAAACCACGCTGGGCGGCGGCAGCGCGATCGCGGACGCATACAGTGTCACGCCCACGACGGTGGCACCCGTGGTGCCGTCGGACGCCGGCATTGGCATGTTCGCCCAGACGTTGTCCGCCACGGCGACCTACACCGCACTGGTCACCGGGTTTGCCTCCTCTGAAACCCCGCTGGTTAAGGTTTTTAAGTGCCCTGAAGAGAAAACCACGTTCGGCTCGACGATCACGGACCTTCTCACGGAGTGTCGCGCCCGGAAAGGGTTATCGACGTGGGACAAGTGCGCGAGCCCGGATGGCACGCCCGTTTCTTTCGACACCGCGGGAACCACCGTCACGATGGGCGGCACCGCGAAGACGTACGCGCGCGTGTACGGCAACACCGCGTTTGACATCACCGGCAACGCCGCGACCGACAAGCTTTATTGGGAAATCACCGTGGGCGTCACCTCAACCGCGGTGGACACGAACTTCGAAGTCGGCATCGCGTCGTTCAACATGAAGTTCGGGGAGTTTTTCAAGTTCACCAACAACGGTACGCCGCAAGGGGGGCCTACATGGTTGGGCAAGATCGGTTTCGTCCGCCCGGGCGACGTCCTGATGTTCGCGGTTGATTTGGAGAATAACAAGATGTGGGGCGGTAGGAACGGGTTTTGGGACGGCGGCTCCGCTTGGCACGACACCGCGGGAACGCGGTTCAACAACTTCGACAAGAACGGAGACCAGCTCGGCTCGGCGAGCGACTTGCGCAACTTTTCGCTCTGCGCCGGCCACAACTTTTTCGATTGCCGCAAACCCCCCACCACCTGGGACGCCTCGATTGTGAACACCCAGGAGGGGTATTACCACTGCTGTCCTTTCCGCGACCCGACCACCGCGTTTGGGGTGGCGACCGCGTTCTGGACCAACGACTTCCACCTCCCAACCGAGTTGTACCCTTATCCCACGAACAACTGGATCTCAGCCGCTTTGGGGAACCCGGTGAACGACGGGCAGGGTAGCATCACCACGAACGGCGGAGCGCAGCACTCGGCGTACAGCGGGGACGACCTGGTGACGGAGAGCAAGTTATTCGCCCCCGTGGTGATTGGCCGGATGGGTCAGACGTTTACCATCAACCACGGCAATGGTCCCTTTGCGTACACGATTCCGTGCGGGTACAAGCCGCTGTCCGACCTCGCTGCGGACGACACCACGACAACCACGACCTCGACCGTCGTGGTGACCGCCAGCTGCTGGACCGTCGGCGGGCTGTGCGACACCTTCATCTTGACTGGAACTAATTCTCCGACGTGCACTGCGTTTGCATCGACAACCACGACGCTCGTGCATGACAGCACGGACAGCTCGGACAGGCTCCTATACTCGGGAAATGGAGACTGGGCGTACTACTATGGCGCAGCCGGTATGACTGTCGACGGTGCTACCGCCGCGACGTGGAACACGATCCAAGGGTGAGCGCGCGGAGCGCGCGGCATACGACTGCTCTTCTCGCGAGGACCACCGGCAACAATAAATCTTCTAGAGTGCTACACCAGCACCAGCAACAATAGAACTGCTAGAGTGCAACCGCACCAGCAACCCGCTAAAGTGCACACCAGCACCAGCGACAATAAACCTGCTAGAGTGGAACAGGCGGACAGCCGCACTGTGTCGTCCGTCTCGTCCATTCTTTTCAATTTATAAAAAGATTTATTTCTAATTTTGTCCGTTCCATGCTCTTTCTCGGTAGTATTAATATGCCTACACGTAGTCGTACACCGTACACAACGCTCCGTTGCCTACACATAGTCGTACACCGTACACAACGACTCATTCCCACGCGTTCGTCACGTCGGCGCGAAGACGCGTTTTGTTTTTTTCAAATCTCGCGTTTTTTTCGTTTTGTTCTTCGTCGCCTTCGCGTCTACCACGTCGGCGTACGCGTCGTACCACGCTTCGCCTGCGCGGCGCCACGTCACCGCATTGGCCGTCGCGGCCAATGTGTTTCGGGAGAGAAGTGCTACCTCCGCTTCCATTGATTCCACGGAAGCGTTCGCCTCCGCGAGCGCCGCGCGAAGCGAGTTGATCGTTTCGTTCATTTGTGAAGCGTGTGCGGTGTCGATTTCGATTTCGCCGGCCGAAATCGGGCAAAACGCGCTCGTCGCGGTTTCTGAACTATGGATACCCCACCGCGAGGAGTACAAGGGCGTCGACGCACATGGCGCGAGCCCGATTGTTGTGGTCGACACAAGGAAAGCGACCGCGACCGCGGCGACACCACCAACTGCGTTCCCGATACTCCCCACGCGACGCGCGAACGACCTCGTGTGAGGTCGCGCGACGACGACGCGCGTGGGCGAAAGAAAGGGCGTCTTTGGTTTAAACGCGGGAAACTCGGTGGAGTTGCAGCGCGTATCAGTCGTCCCGAGGGCGTTCGCGCACGCGCGTGTGAGGTGCGCGGCGTGCCCCTTTGTGCGTGCAGAGACACCCACGCGAGACGCACGCATGGACTCCTCCGCCAGCGCCAGCCACGCGTCGGGGGTGGTGGGGGTCAGGGTATCGGGGTGTGTATTCGTGGACACGTCAAAACCGCCGTACTTGCGACCGCTCGGGGAGGGCGTCGTGTCATCGTGCGGGTTTTTGAGGTGTAGCTCACGCGGCGGGACATCAATATCCACCCAATCGTCCTCGGCGAGACACTCGATATGACGGTCGGGTGGCGGGGGATGCATCTCGCGCGGCGTGAGGTGCGCGGCAAAAAGTGGGCATGAAAATTTGCCGGAAATATTTCATTCGAACTCGACGTCTCGGCTCGTCGGCGCACAGCTGTGCGTCGAAAAGTTTCAGCGAGCCACCCCAGTTTCCCCAGCGCGATGCTCCGCGCTATCCCGACCGCCGTCGCCGCGTCCCGCGGCGATGCGCACTCGTCACACCCGACTCGAGTAGGCCGTCGACCAGCCGCGGGTCGCCCCGTGCGTAGAAACGTCTCCGATGGTCGAGATGAGGTGGCCTGCATCGATGTGGTTTCGGGCCGAAATCGTTTCGGGGCCCCTCTTTCGGCGGTCGCGCTAATGAGCGTCCTCGCCCCTCTTCCCGCCGCCGCTGAAGGTCTGGAGGTGTGGCGTTTCCCGGATGGCTCGAATCCCCTCGAGGCACTCTTCGCGGGCCCGACGCCGATTCCGGGAATCACGGGCGAGATCACCGGGGTGTGGTTCGGAGATCTGTTCGCGTTCATGAACCTCACTTTGTTGGTAGGCCTGATTGCGTTTTCGGCGAAGAGCGAAGAAAGGTAACAAACTATAACGGATATTCTGGATTTCACCAAGCCTGACAAAAAAATAAGGAATAACTAACTAATTTTAGCTAACTTTTATTGCGTTATTTTTATTTGACGTTATTTAATTAGCCACAACGTAAAAAATACCTTGAATTATTTTTAATTAATTTGGACGTTTTGATGACTGGATGTCATTCAAATAATTAATTAATTAATTCCAGAGGTATTTTAACGCTGTGGCTAATTAAATATCGTCAAATAAAAATAACGCAATAAAAATAACGTGATTTTAATTAACGTTAGAATTAGCTATTCCTTAAATTAAATTATTTTTTTGTCAGGCTTGGTGAAATCCAGAATACAAGGATACTAAGGATATACCCAGACCACTAGACTACCTAGGCTACTAGACGTATTACTTCCCCTCATTCCCCTTTACCTCGGTTTCTCGTCTCCAGCGCCTGCATGAGCAACCCGGCTAACGTTTTTTTACACAAACCCATCAGCCCATCCATCGTTCCGTCCATCGAAACAATCAACGGCGCCATCGCCGGGTGTTCCACCATCAACCCGCCCGCGCACTCCAAGCAAGTTCCTTGGTGTATTAACTCGTCAATCAACCCGTCTGGAATGGGAGAAAATTTTATCACGCTCGTGTCCGTGGCACAGAAAACAGCCCCCGTTCCGAGGTCGGTCACTGCGTACGCGCCCACCGTGGACACGGGTTTTTCGCCGTAACTTTTAATGAAAACTCGAGCCTCGTTTTCGTCGAGTGGTTTTTCGCGAACAACACCGTCGTACACGACAACCTGGTCGCACGTGATGAGCAGCGTGTTTTTTGATGCTTTCATCGCAGTGCTGTCACCATACTCACTGTCATCGCATGCAGTATCACGCACGCCATCCCCAGCCTTCATTCGCGCCACAATCGCATCCGCCTTCGCCAGCGCCAGTTCCGTGACCAACTGAGCCGGGTCGTCGCACCGAATTGCTTTTTCGTCGATGCCCGCCACGACGACTTGGTACGTAAACCCCATCTCGGTGAGAATAGCCTTGCGCGTAAACGACCCGCTTCCCAGCACGATTTCCACACCCGCGTCTTCGACCGCGGTCACGACGTGCACGTCACCGGAAGTCTGCCCACCGCTCGCCGCGCACACGGTGTGCTCGCCGTACGTCGAGGACGCCATCGCGGCGGAGTTTCGGCACGAGCTTCGCAGTTCTTTTCGTCGCGGCGGCGCAACACGACTGGCTCTGGAGTGGCGCGCAGGGCGAACGCGCGAGGCAGCAAAAACAGCTGCGCGGACCAGAGAAAGGGGAGGGCACCGCGCGCCGAGGATCATCGGTGCGCTGGAGGTCTGGGGATGACAAAGACGATTTCGTTCAATAAAAGCGCTCGCACAGGACAAAATACCACTGATTTTATGGTGCCCACCTGGCTTTCCACGGCAGTGCACGCGGTCCTTCACGCCGCCTTGGCAGTTCGAGGTGCGCGATGGCGTCGGCGTGCCTCGCGGTGACACCACGCGCGCATGGCGTCGCGTTGACACCCTCCACATCGTCCCGAGGACACCGTGGCATCTCCCCGCCGAAGTCGTCTAGGCACCCTCAGAGACATCTCGTCGCGAATTCGTCCAAGGGCGGTGCCTCCGACGTGGTGGGCGAGGTTTTTACGAACCTTCTGGGTTTCTTCAAACAACGGGTTGACTTGGCGCTGGAGGATGGGGATGAAACCGCGATTTCGCGCATCGTAGCGCGGAGTACTTCGGGGGGGGCGTTTACGAGGGAAGGTCCATCGGCTGATTTCGCAACTTGGACGGTCGATTTGAGTATTTTCGTTAGGGACCCGGTCGCGGCCGGGCCGATTGACGGAAAAATCGCGGCACGCACGGAAAGAACTTTTGTCACCCTGGAAATGGTGTTCGCGCCGAGAGACAAAGACGTGTATCCGTCACGGGGAGCCGCGTTCGTGACCGGAAGCCGGTTCTTCGCGACGGAAAAGAACGGGAACAACCGAAGCGCCGGGTACTGGCTCGGGGACGAGCCTGGGTTTTTCAAATTCGCGCTCCCCGCGACGACGGAGATTGCGGTGGCAAACACCGTGTGCGTCCCGTGTGGGCAGGTGTTTTTCAACGAAAAAATTGAGTTGCACGGAAACGACGACGACGATGCCGGCGGCGAAGCGACTGGACCTGACGTCTCTGAAACTGGAAAACGTAAAAGTACGAAAACGAAAACGAACCCTCGCCTCGTCGCCGGCGTCGCGACGGTAAAGAGGAACGTCCCCACGACGTTCATGGGGGCGAACTACTCAGGGATACTCGCCGAGTTCGTGATCGTGGGAACGTTCACGGCGAGACGACGGAACTGAGGGGGATTGAGGGATTTTTAGACCGTGTAGATGCGTAGACGTAAACTCTTGTAACCTTCGTATAAAAAAACGAACGTCAGGTCCGTCCCACGCCGCCCAGAAACGCGTTCGCCTCCGGCGCGTCGCCGTTGAAGTCGGCGTTCGAGAAGTCGAACCCCGGGTGTTCCAGCTGGAACCGTTCCTTCATCAGGCGTTGTTTCTCGTTTTGAATCTCATTCGGGGGCAACTGCGTGTCGTGACCACAAAACGCACCCGCCCACGGCTTACCGCGCTCGCGCTTTTGCAACTGCAAATGTAACGATTTTGCCTTTTGTGTCGAGCTCTTTTCCCCCGACTCGTCGCCATCCTGCAACGTCCAGAAACTCTCGGACACCACGACCGGGGCGTAAAGGGCGTGGGTTAAATACGCAGGGTTGCCTTTAATACCCACGCTTACTGACCCGGTTTCAATCGTGACCTGCAAAACCCCCGCCGAAACCCCGGCCGGTACCGAGATGTACACGTTCACTTCCTCCAACGTTTGATCCCATTCGTAAACCACACGACCGTCGTGTGTCCAGGAATGACGAGTGCTAGGCGCGAGCTGGTCGGTCATTTTTTCCCTCTGGGTTCGTGCCGTGCCGCTTTGCGAATGACCAACACGCGTGTCGCAGTACACCGCGAATCCGTCGCGACGCCACGACGGCGCGACTCAGGGCGCCACCCACCCGCGAGCGCGGCACGATCTGATTCCTTGACATTCGAAGTTGAAAAATTTCAACAAATTTACGAACAGACAAGTCTCGTGACGTTCGCGTGACGACCGGCAGTTTGAGACGCGCGGCGCTCGGGTTGCGTGTCACACCAACCTCATCGCGACGACGACGTCGTCGTCGCCGATGACCGCCGATGACGAGTCGGTGACTCCGCCGAAAAACAAGTGGGATGCGCTGAACAAATCCCGAAAAGATGCAGCGTGGCAAAAGTTTCTGTTCCCACTATTTTACGCCCCCATGCTCCCGCTGATACGCATAGCCCTGCGGAATCACCCGCGGTATCGCAACCGGGCGTACGCGGCGGGCATCGCGACCGGGCTGGCGCACGCGGGCTGGGTGATGAGCGGAGACAGCAGCGTGTGACGAACGAACTCTTGTGTGGAAGGGATGGAACGTTGGATTGACGGAAAACTTCAGAGACATGATATGATGTCCTCGCGAAGCGAATCTCGCGTCGGTATTCTTCGATCATGTCGATGTTGCATCCGGTCGCTGGACTCACAGTTAATCGCCATGCAGTGTGCTATGCGACCGCACTCTTTTCGAGTGTCATGCAGGCAGCTTACTCGAGCTGGATACTACTCTCTCGACTAGTACTACCTTCTCACGGTCAACAACTTGATTTCTTTTTTTGAAAACCGACACAACCCACCGCGCGGAGGTATATCGGCAGCGCGGAGAGTTGATACGTTGGGTCACCAAGATCGAGTAAGCCACGTTCGTGCGCCGTGGACCTTCTGATTTGTCCGATACGACCCATGTGGTTGCTGCGGTCGGTTTTCCTATTCGTGAACGTTGCGTTATTGTTCAGTTAAATCGGTAGTTCATTTGAAAGTAATTCTCAATCAGAAAACACCCGGCAGGGGAGTCCTTCGTGGATGTACACCGCGTGTGACCGGCCACGGTCGCGTCGCGTGCACCAGGGAGGACGACCCCGCGCGCCAGGCGCGCGGGCGAACTGGATGCTGAAGCCTGGGGCGCGGAACCGAGTTTTTCCTGTGATTTTATGAATTTAGAATTACAAAATGAATGGTACCAGTACTTCCCTAACGACAATGTGTGTAGACCTTTCTTCCCAGCCCACATATTCCACGGGCGAATCATTCTACTACGCAGTTTGATGACTCCGTCGCGAGCCCCATTTGTTTCAACTGCGCTTCGCAGCAGTCGCATTTGGGGTAGACGACGAACTGTTGCCAGCCGTCCAGCGCATCGCCCGCCGCGTATTCTTGAACTAGTCCGCGCCATTGGTTCGTGTCGTTCGGACTCGTGTAACCGCCCGTAAAGTCTAGCATGTACCCCTTTCGCCCGTCCGTAATGCTTGTTGTGGTGAGCACCACATTCTGCGACGCGTCCAGAATCTCGACGTATAACCCGATGGCTCGGTTGTTACAACACCAGTTCGAGTACAGAAAGACACCTCCGATCTCCTTCTCCTCGCCCAGGTCAACCATCACCCATCCCCCGTTGTTGGTGTGACAATAAGTGCTCACATCGTTATCTAACAAACCATCGGAGGTACCACCCCACCCTTCGTAACTGGAGGTGACGGGTTTTAGGAGCGCCAAGTTCGTGTCAAGGTCGCCTGGTTTCCAAACTATCATCTCAGAGAAATGGAGGTACGACGTGTCCAGGATCAGCCGAACGTATCGACCGACCAGCTGTGCGTGTGCGAACTGGACCGGCACCAAGAGCAACACTAGAAGCGCACTGACCACGAGCGATGTGCCATGCCAGCGCGACGATACCCCCGACGACCGACCGACGCTACGGGCGGGGCCTCGCATGGTGATATGCCGTCTAGGGTACGTGCATGTCGAACACGACATGCGAGACTTTGCGAAAGTCTCCAAAGTCTCCAAGAAGTGCGAAACGACGCCGACACGTGGCCGTAGAAAAATCGAAAACGATAAAGGTCAAGAAAAAAAATAAGGAGGAAGTAGTCCCATCGTTATTAAATACAGGAACGCGGCAGCGGCAAAGAACAGGCAACGAGGTCAGACGAGAAGTGCAGAAGCGGTAGTAGTCTTACTTTTCCTTATTCACAAATCACTCCCCTCCCAGCGCAGCAGCGGAGAGCTCGGCGAGGATCGCGTTGGCGTCGCGCGCTGTTTCTTTGTTTGTTTCCGAAGTCATCTTGAGCACCACGACGCCCAGTTTCGGAATCGCGAGCGGCAGCTGGTCGCCTTGCTGGGTAATGACCCCCCGTTCCGCGTTGCCGCTGCCAGGCCACCCCCCGAACTCGGTGGATTGCGAGTTGAACACCTCCACGAACCCGTTTGGGGCGTCGCCCCAGGGCTGGCCCACTCCGACGCCGTACGGCGACGCCGCGTCCCATTGGCAGTCGCCGTCGTTGACGACGACGATCATTCTTTCGTTGATTTGTGTGCCGTTTTCGTCCGGCCCCTCGTAATGCCTCTCAATGACGATGATCCCGTTCTCGGAATCGGCGTGCGTCACCCTCGCGGAACCTCTTGTCAGCGCCATGTGCGCGGTTCGCATTTTGTTCGCCGCGGAGACGCACGCCATGCCTTCCGTGGCGAAGTTGTCGCCGCCAACGATCAAACTCCAGTCCATGCTCGCGTCCGGGGTGGTGTGCCAGTGCCCGTCCTGCGAATGTTAAAAAAAGGTGTCAGTCTTGAGTGTACAAGTGCCATGTATGGGCAAACAGTCTACTTTTGATGTATGTAGTAAACAGTAGTTACTCTGGACAATCGGCAAAAAGTGTGTTGGATTTGGGAAACGCGCAATACGCACTTGGTGCGTCTCCGTGCCCATGAACAGCATGGGAATTCCAACCCCCGCGGCGGCGATACCCCACCACAGGCGCATGCTCGCCCGCGCTCTCCACTCCCCTCGCCCTCCGAAACGGCTCGCCCAGTGTCCCAAGTCGTGCGTATGACCGGGTCGCTTACCGATCGTGTCGTGCGAGCCCATGGGAAATTTGACAAACGCGTGGTTGTTGTGGTACCCGCCCGGGCCTTTCGCGACTTGTTCCAGACGTTCCATGTTCCCCTTCCAGTGGTTGGTCATCCCGGCGCAGTTGTCGCTGTTGCTGAAAAGCCAGCACGAATCCGCGCCTAGTTCACCGGGGACGTGCCCGCCTTCAGGCGAGTGCTCCACCACCACGAACTTGTCGTTTCCAAACTGCCGCGCCCGATTCGTCACGCGCCGCACGAAATCAGGCGGCATGGAGTGCGCGCTGTCGATCCTGACGCCGTCGCAGTTGTACTCGTCAAGCCACGTGTCCATCGTCGCCGCCAGGTAACTCTGGACCTCTTCTTTCCAGAACGCGAACCCCTGGCCCCACCCGGTGTCGCCCGCGCGTTCGAAATAAATCCCACCGTTCCCGTCGCTCCACCCGTCGAACTCCCACAGCGAATTTCCGTTCGCCGCGCCGTGGTGCAGCGCCACGTCCACAAGCACCGCGATTCCTTTTTTGTGCGCCTGCTCTACTAGCTCCGCAAACTCCAGCGCGTCGCCGTACGGGCCGTGCACGGCGTGCATTAACCTCGGGTTGTACCCCCACGCCCCCCCGAACTCGGTGTGCGGCAGGAGCTGGAGGCAGTTGAAACCCAGATCTTTGATGTACTGTAGTTTCCTGGTGAGCGCCACGAAGGTCCCAGGCGCGGTACCTAGATCGGGATCGCCCACCCCGGTGAACGTCCCGACGTGGCACTGATACATCACCAGCGCGTCGTGGTCCGGGGCTTTGAACTTGCTCCACGTGAACGATTTAGGGTCCACCACGAAACACACGTTGGATTCGAAATCGGTTTCACGCGCCCACGGATCCCTGTGATTGTAAAAAGAACGTGTCAGTCTTGTATGGGCAAACAGTGTGCCTGGATTTGGGAAACGCGCAATACGTACCTGCGCGTGAACGTCTCACCGCCCGGCATGGTGACTTCAAACGCGTACCGCCAACCCGCGCCGACTTGCTGCACTTCCTGTCTCCACACCGACGACTCCGTCGGGTCCCGGTACATCTCGTACCTAGCCGGGACAGGGAGACCGGCGGAGGTGTCGTACCCTCTGAGCGGATCGGGGGCGCCGCCGTATAAAAGCAACGTCATCTTCTCCGAATGCGGCGCCCACACCCCAAACGCGCACCCGATGGATGTCACGTTCGCGCCGAGTTTCGAAGTGCGCGCCTCGACGTCGTCCTGCGTGGAGTTCGCTAGGAGGTCAACCTCGGGAGCAGCAGTGGCTGGTTCGGTCACCAGTGGGTCAGGTACAGACACCGGCACGGTCGGCACTTGGTACCCGTCTGCGTTGACGCCGTCGGCTTTCGCACCATCCGCCCGCGCGGCGGCGATGGCGGCGTCCGCCCTCGCCTGCGCCTGCGCTGCTTCCACTCGCTCCGCGGCCGCGGCGGCGACGTTCGCGGCGCGAGCCACTTCAGCCGCTTCTACTTTCGCAGCCGCTTCCGCTTGGTCCACGCTTCGCCGCTGCTCCATCTCGGCCAACGCCCGCGCCTGCGCTTGCTGGGTCTGTAAAAGCTCCAAGGCTTCCGCATCCTCCTTTTCCTTCACGACCGCCGCGGCCGCGTCCGCCTTGGCCTTCGTCTCAGCCGCCAACGTGCGTTTCGCGGAATCCGCCAGCGCCATCGCGGTGGCCCTCGCCTCGCGCGCCGCATTGGCTTTTGCCTCCGCCGCCGCGAGATCCGCGAGATCCTCTTTTTGTGTCGCAACCGGGTCGGCGGCGGGCGGTGTTTGGGCCGCCAGCTTCGCCGCCTCATCGTTCGCCACTCTTTCTTGCTCCGCGACCGCGGCAGCGGCAGCCTCGGCGGCGGCCATTTTCTCCTCAGCCTCTGCTAAGCGACTCTGCGCTTCTTCTCGCGAAAGACGCTCGAGCTCGGCAGTCGCCGCCGCCGCGCGCGATTCCGCGGCGGTCGCGCGGTCGCGCGCGGCTTGTTCGGCAGCCGCCTTTATTGCCGCCGCAGCTTCTGTATTCACCGGATCCACAGGCGCTTCGCTCGCGTCCGCGTTCGCCTCGCCCGCTTTTTCAGCCTCCGCCCGTTTCAGCATCGCGACGATTTTCTTCTCCGCCTTTTGCTTCTCCGCTTCCCTCGCGGCACGGGTTTGTTCCAGCGCCGCCGCGGACGCCACCGCGCGTTCCGCCGCCATCGCATCCGCCTGCTCCGCATCCAGCATCGCCGCATTCGCAGCTTCGAAGGCTTCCAACTTAGCCTCAGCTTCGGCGAGCTCCGCCGCGGCGCGCGCGGAGGCTTCAGATTCGGCGGGCGCCGCTGACTCGGCGGGGGGGGTTGGCGCTGCAGTCGGAGGCGCAGTCGGAGGCGCAGTCGGAGCTGCGGTCGGAGCTGCGGTCGGAGCTGCGGTCGGAGCTGCAGTCGGCGTTGCAGTCGGAGCTGCAGTCGGCGCTGCGGTCGGAGCTGCAGTCGGAGCTGCGGTCGGCGCTGCAGTCGGCGTTGCGGTCGGAGCTGCAGTCGGCGTTGCAGTCGGAGCTGCAGTCGGTTTGGGAGTCACTACCGGCTGTGCTCCTGACAAGAACCCCCTTCCACCGTTGTACAGGATGAACGTCTCGTTCCCCATCTCGTGCCGCAGCACGCGATCCACTAATTCGCCTTTTGAACCTTCAGGGGCCAGCCCCGCGGCGATGCACAACACCGCCAGGTCGTCGTCCGAGGTTTGAATCAGCTCCATTCGCCGCGTCGCGATTTTCGCTTGCTCTTCCGAGTCTTGAGAATCACCGAGCGTGGCGTTTACGCGTACCTGGGCCCGCGCCCGACCGCGCGCGGGCGCCACGATCCGCGAAACGCGTCGCACATTTAAACCAGATTTCCCAATGCCTGCAAAACAGGACTTTACGGGGTGGGATCCGGGGTTCGCGTTGCGTACGTTGCGGGTCGCGGCCGCCGCCGTGATGGCGGCGGCGGCCGGCGAGATGGACGCCGCGTGCGCGTGCATGTCGCGGATGCGCGCACGGATCAAAACGCACCGACGCGACGGCGACGGGGTCGTGCTTGACTGTCGCGTCAGCAGTCAAAGGTTGCCTTTTGATGTTTTGCTTTTGCTTTTTAAACCTAGATTTCGACGGACGACATGGGCCTACACCTGCTGACACGTTTAGGCTAACCACGGTGTGCATACGATTGCAGTTTAGGCGGTGTAGACTGTGTAGAGGTTCATACGTAACGAAACCGAAGGAGCGTCGATTTCAGAGTGTGGCCATCGGTGCCCACCGAATATTCCTCGAAACGCCACGACATTTGCAAATCTCGCCACTCCCCGACGCACGCCCTCCACGCATGCTCGCACAGTTCG
>Ga0222710_1000440_pt1 | contig 19353 bp, 20 predicted proteins | sample AntAcemetage1696_FD_181143 | JGI IMG/M metagenome (GOLD analysis project Ga0222710, IMG submission 181143) | Saline water microbial communities from Ace Lake, Antarctica - #1696 | ecosystem: Environmental > Aquatic > Non-marine Saline and Alkaline > Saline | place: Antarctica: Ace Lake... | reverse complement strand
AACTCCGGTATCGCTAGCACCTAGATTGTTCATAGTCATACGCTGTATATCTTCCATCTTAACCCATCTTGTTCCGTTGAACCTAAACAGTCTGTTAGGCATGTAATCTTTTCTTAGGCAATACTGTCCGTCTACGCCTGACAGTGGAAATGCAATGCCAGCAGTAAACGGCGCGCCGTTTGAAGGAATGCCATCTCCTGTTAGGTAACCTTGGTAGCCATTGCCCTTGGCAGTTTGTAACATTGTGCTAGCTGTTGGCCCAACATATATTGGGTCGTTGTTGGCATCAAACAACAAGTTGCCATTAGCATCAGTGGCCTGCGTTTGCAAGCTAGCATCAATAGTTTCATTGTCAACAGTTACTAGATCAGCATTTCCGTTTTCATCCAGTTGAACAGTCCAGAATTTAGTAGTATCGTATCCGCTCTTAGGAGCATCTGCTTCTGCTTGGTTAAGAACTGCTTGGGTAATCTGCATTTCTTTTTCATACGTAGACATAATGTCACGTAAGGTAGTGGTAGTATCGTTACCATCTCCGTCAGCGAGACCGTTGAGAATGTCTTTAAATTCTTGACTGTCTACTAGTGGTTTACATTTAGCACGATATAGGTGCGGATACCAAGTTACTGAATATCCTTCCGCTGCACGATTGACTTCCTCAACAACGTAAAAACGTTTTAGAGCAAACTGCAAATCGTTAAGTGCATACTCGTCTTTTAAGTGCGGTAGCTCAATTACATCGCCCGACATAATTTTACGTCCAAGTTTTTCGACAGTATCGTTAATATGAAACGTCATGAATACTGTGTCATTTTGTAGAAATAGACCAAACTGACTTAGGTTAAAGTCAATGTCTTGAATATTATAAACACCTCGCAGCCTATATATATCCGGATCATACTTACGATCTCTATTTTCTAAGAATAGTAAATCTTGTATTTGTAAAGGATTGTCTGTGGTATATGCAGGAGTTGTCGGAGTAACTTCACTGCTAGAACCAGGTCCTATATACTTGTGAACAAGTACATCGACTCCGCCGACTTGGAACATTTCCCAAACGGTTTTATCGATGAATTTAAAATCATTGCCCTTTTGGGCGCGGTAGAGGCTTAATCTTGGCATACTATATTTACCGTAACGATAAATACTTGTATGAGCCAAATAGATATTACCAAACAAAGCGTTTACGACTACTGTAAAGCCATGCTGGGTGACGGCATGATTGATATAGAGCTAGATCCTATCCATTACGAAACTGCGCTAACACGCAGTTTAGCAGTATTTCGACAACGTGCAGATAATGCTGTTGAAGAAAGTTACATCTTTTTGAATCTTGAAGAAGATCAAAACGAGTATATTTTGCCAAAAGAAATACAGGTTGTCCGACAGATTTATCGTAGAACTATTGGTTCGCGCACAGGCGGAGGAAGCGGCGGTACCGTATTTGAACCGTTTAACTTAGCCTACACAAATACCTATTTGTTATCATCAACAAACATGGGTGGGCTAGCAACATACGAACTGTTTGCAGGCTATCAAGAAATGGTTGGTAAGATGTTTGGATCTTTTATTAACTTTAATTGGAATCCACAAAACCGTAAACTAACAATTCATCAACGTCCTCGCACTCAAGAGTCAGTTATGTTGTTGGTTTATAACGTCAAACCTGATCACGCAATTATCGAAGATACGTATGCAGGACAATGGATTAAAGATTACACCCTTGCTAATTGCAAAATGATGCTTGGTCAAGCCCGTGAAAAGTTTGCCAGCATTGCAGGTCCGCAGGGCGGCACAGCGCTTAACGGGGCAGCAATGAAAGCTGAAGGACAATCTGATATGGATAGACTAAGTGAAGACCTTAAGACTGGTATTACTACACAAGGTTGGGGATGGGTGATCGGATAATGAAAGCTAATGAATTTATTTTTGAAGATGACGAAGAGTTATATACTGAAACTGCTAAAATGGTTTGGGGTGTTGGCAAGCACACTGCTCGTGGCGGCACAACTAAATTAAAATTCCGTTGTTCATCAGGACCAAGGAAGAGCCGACAAGTTAGTCATCCATCAAAATGCCACCAGCCTATGGATATGGCACAGGCCCAGAAGATGAAAACTACTAGAGCACGTACTGCTCCTCAAGCAGCTAGAAGAACTCAAAGAACTAAATCTATCAATACTGCAAGTGTATTAGCTAATAGATTGAACACTAACAAACCAAAACAACCAAAACCTTATAGATAGGTTGACCCTATATCATTATTATAGTATAATTGTCGTATAGGAGATAGTTATGATTATAGGTGTATGCGGGTTCTTAGAAAGGCCCACAACTGGTAGAACGCTGATTAACAGCGCTGACATCTATACTGCTGTTAGCAATCCATCGTTAAGATGACAATTTTTTGCAGTTCGTGATCCGATATACCACATACTAGTTGGTATATGCTTCCATTTATAAACAAATGCTTGAGATTGGTAATCTTTCATGACTTTGTATTTATAATTATGGTTGACAAGTATATAAAAGTGTAATATAATATGAAAAAGGAAAAAACTTATGGCTATAATTGGGGTAGTGGGATTTATAGGCAGCGGCAAAGATACTGTTGCGGATTATCTCGTAAATTTTCATCGGTATCGTAGAGAGAGCTTTGCATCAACTCTTAAAGATGCAGTGGCAGCAGTATTTGGTTGGGACCGAACTATGCTAGAAGGTCGTACTAAGGAAGCTCGCGAATGGCGAGAACAAGTAGATCCGTGGTGGGCAACTCGCCTAGCAATGCCTACACTAACTCCTCGTTGGGTTCTCCAATATTGGGGTACAGAAGTATGCCGCAAAGCATTCCATGACGATATCTGGATCGCTAGCTTGGAAAACAAACTCCGTCTAAGTAAAGATAATGTAGTAATTAGTGATTGTAGATTTCCTAATGAAATTCAAAGTATTCGAAATGCAGGTGGTAAGATTGTCTGGGTACAACGTGGAGAATTACCTGATTGGTATCAAGTGGCTCTCGACGCAAACACAGGCCGCAATTATGCAATTCAAGAATTAAAGATGCGAAAAATTCATGCTAGTGAAACAGCATGGGTGGGCACAGACTTTGACGCTGTTCTAGACAACAATCATACTATTGACGCATTGTACAAGCAGGCCGCTTCAATAGTCAGCGATGAGGTCACCCTGCTTCCAGGCAATTCCTTCTTTGCCTAGTACTTGAGCACAGTTACAGCAAACAGTTTTTAGATTGTTAGGACGGCAGTTGTTTAAATTACCGTCTACGTGAAATACTCTAAACACTTCTTTATGCGGTGATCGAAACCCGCACTTATCGCATTGTAACTTTATCTGATACCCTGCTCTAACCCAGCGGGGTATTCCATGACCAATTCCGTTGGACATGCAGATTTCACAGAGACTTCGGTAGTATACTCTGTCATTTTTCTTGTAATTTACTGCTTTAGGGCGGTATCCGCACTTGCAAAGTGGTCTCATAAAAATACTTAGCCTTTTCTGCCCCTTTTTCAGGGGTTATAACGGACTATTTTTCCTGCATTCAGGTAAATACTTTGAGTAAACTATTACCAGGAGAATAGGGAATATGGCACTACAATCACCAGGCGTACAAGTTACAGTTATCGACGAGAGTTTTTACACACCAGCAGAGCCTGGTACTACTCCTCTTATCGTAGTAGCTACAGCGCAAGACAAAACGAACGGATCAGGGACAGCGGTTGCCTCATCCACAACAAAAGCAAATGCCGGCAAGGCATTTAAACTAACTAGCCAACGCGATCTTACTGATCTGTTTGGAGTACCATTCTTTGAGAAGACTGCTTCTTCAAGTCCAGTACACGGCGGTGAAAGAAACGAATACGGTCTGCTAGCAGCTTACAGCTTGCTAGGAGTCAGCAACGCAGCATTTATTGTACGTGCTGATGTTGATCTATCAGAGTTAGAAGCCCAAGCAACTGCTCCGGGAGCGGCCCCGAATAACGGCAAATGGTGGGTTGATACGCAAGCGACTACTTGGGGCATCCAAGAGTGGAACAGTGCAGATGTTAGCACTACCGGTGGACAGAAGTTTGCAGCAAAAACTCCAATAGTACTAACAGACGACGACAGTTCTAAAATTGAATCAGGCGGTGTTCCAAAAGCATCTATTGGCTCTATCGGTGACTACTGTGTTGTGTTCCAAACAGTGCAAGGAAGCGGCGCAGGTAGCGAAGAAGCTAAAATTTATTTCAAGAGCGCTGGACTACCAGTCGCTGGTGTTGTTGCAGGTGCATGGGCGCTAGTTGGTTCTACAGAGTGGGCATTAAGCCACGCAACTGTAACTGGCTCTGGCTTTAGTACTCCTATAGCAGGCAACTTTACAATTAACGGAACAACTATTACATTGACCGGTGGCGAAACTGTTGCAGCAACAGTTGCACTTATTAATGGATTAACTATTGTTGATGCTGAAGAAGCAAGAGGCGTATTTGCTAGAGCAGTTGGCGGCGAAATTTATCTTTATACTTCCGGTACTAACGATCAACCAGCTACTGTTGATTCTAGTCTGTCAACAACAATTACCATTGGTGCAGGCACTACTACACTATCCTTATTAGGTTTAGTTGCTGGCACATTTTATGCTCCAGGTCTACAGCAAACTCCACATACGCAAGTTCCAACATGGAAGAGCAACGATGCAACTGCACGCCCAACAGGTTCAGTATGGTTAAAGACAACTGAGCCAAACAATGGCGCACGTTGGAGAGTTAAGCAATGGAATTCAGCGACTGCTACTTGGGTAGCAAGCGAAGCTCCTATCTATGCTACTACAAATGCAGCATTGTATTACTTAGACCGCAGCGGCGGCGGAATCAACATTAGTGCTAACGCATTAATGGTTCAAACAAACAGCCAAGAAGGCTCGTTCAATGACATAGTGCCTGATAGTGTTACATTTAGAATGTGGAGACGGTCTGTTGCGGCCGGACAATACACAACAATTGCTACTAGCATAACAGTAGGATCAGTTGCATCTACTGGTCCAAAGTCATTCACAATTGCAGAAAGTGTTAAGGGTGTTATTGCATTAGGTACAGCAAAGACTATTTCATTCACTGCTACCAACGACATGGACGATGCTGAACTAATTGCTCAAGCAATTAACGCAGCAGGATTTGCAAACATTGAAGCAGAATCAGTAGCAGCAAGTACCGCGCCTACTAATGCAACTAACGTATTGAGCATTTACCACAAGTTAGGAGGCGACTTTAGAATTGTCGACACTGACAGTGTATTTGGTAACTTGTTTGCCAGCGCACTAAATGTATATGCTGCGCCTGCAGGTTCAAGTGATGACTATGTTGTCTCAGCCTGGGCACCATTTACAACTACTGCCTTTAGTGCATCTGCTAGCGCTCCTCTAAACGAAGCAGATGATGGACAATTATGGTACAGCTCTAGTGTTGGCGATGTTGACATTATGATACATGATGGTACAACTTGGGTTGGTTACAGAAACGCTGCATCAGATTTTAATAGCGTAGATACAACACGTATTGGATACACTCCAGTGGTATCAGCAAGCAATCCTTGGATAGCCGGAACACTAACAGGCGACTTGTGGATTAGCACAGCCGACTTAGAAAATTATCCAACAATTTACCGTTACAATTCAGCAAGAACTGATATTGCCGACGGAAAGAATCGTTGGGAATTAGTTGACAAGACTGATCAACAAACTGAAGAAGGTATCTTGTTTGCCGATGCACGTTATGACTTGAACGGCGAAGAAACTATTGCAGCTTCTATTAGCGATCTAGCTAACAGTAACTTCTTAGACTTTGATGCTCCAGATCCAGATCTATATCCAAGAGGCATGTTGCTGTGGAACTTGCGCAGAAGTGGCGGCAACGTTAAGCGTTACCAAAACAACTACGTGAATACAGCAAGTGATAATGTACGTTTTAACAACAACGAATCTATGGCAGACTATGCAACTGATCGTTGGGTTACAGCTAGCCCAAATAATGAAGACGGTTCTGGATCATTCCTACGTCATGCACAACGTGGTGTTGTAGTTGCTGCGCTTAAGAGTGCAGTTGATACAAGCAGCGAGATCCGTGACGAAGAAAGACGTAACTTTAACATTATTTCTTGCCCAGGATATCCTGAGCTAATGAGCAATCTAGTTAACTTGAATATCGATCGTGGAATTACAGCGTTTGTAGTTGGTGACACTCCACTACGTTTAGCTAGCGATGCTACAACATTAACTAACTGGGGTTCAAATGCAGAGCTAGTTACTGATAACGGCGATAAAGGGCTTGTTACTTACGACGAATACTTGGCTACGTTCTACCCAAGTGGATTTACCACAGACCTAAGCGGCGCCAATGCAGTTGTTCCTAGCTCACACATGATGCTTAAGACTATTGCACTAAGCGACAACGTTTCTTACCCATGGTTTGCTCCAGCAGGTACAAGACGCGGTGGCATTACTAACGCTACAGCCGTTGGTTACATTGATGCAGCAAGCGGTGAATTCCAAACTGTTGCACTGAATGAAGGTCAACGTGATACGTTATATGACTTAAAAATTAACCCAATTACATTCTTTAATGGTGTTGGACTAGTTAACTATGGTCAGAAGACTCGTGCAAGAAACGCATCAGCATTAGATCGTATCAACGTAGCACGTTTAACAGTATACTTACGTAGTCAGTTAAACAAATTAGCTCGTCCGTTTATCTTTGAACCAAATGATAAGATTACTAGAGATGAAGTTAAACAAGCATGTGAAAGTCTATTGTTAGAATTGGTAGGCTTACGTGCATTGTATGACTTTGCTGTAGTGTGTGACGAGTCAAATAACACAGCGGCAAGAATTGATCGCAACGAGCTTTGGGTAGATATCGCTATCGAACCCGTCAAGGCAGTTGAGTTCATTTACATTCCATTGCGTGTCAAGAACACAGGAGAGATTTAAAAATGGCTATTACATCATTAAATAATTTTGGTATCCCGACAGGAGGCGCCGGCAGTACGCAAGTACTATTGATGCCAAAACTGAAGTATCGCTTTAGAGTGACTCTCTTAGGTTTTGGTGTTGCAGCAGCCACTGAGCTAACCAAGCAAGTACAAGACGTTACTCGTCCAAAGGTAAACTTTGAAGAGATTATGTTAGACGTTTACAACAGCAAGGTTTACCTTGCTGGTAAGCCTAGCTTTGAAACATTATCATTAACATTACGTGATGATGCTAGTGGTGAAGTTCAAAAGTTAGTTGGTCAGCAAATTCAGAAACAGTTTGACTTTATGGAACAATCATCTGCACGTTCAGGTATTGACTATAAGTTCACAACTCGTGTTGAAGTACTAGACGGCGGTAACGGTAACTACGTATCAAACGTTCTAGAAACTATGAACATGTATGGTTGCATCTTAATGAATGCAGACTACGGCGATATGAATTACGCTACTAACGAAGCAGCTACTGTGGCACTAACAATCCGCTTTGATAACATGGAACAATGGGGTGCAGGAGCATCCAGTGTTGGATCTGGTATCGGTGCAGCAGTTGGTCGTACACTTGGCGAGGCAGTTACTGGAGCAGGTACGCCAGTCTAATCTACGCAGTACTAGAAAAAGCTCGGACGCATTCCGGGCTTTTTTTACGGCATAAATATTATTATGGCAAACTACTTTACTCGTTTTCTAAATGGCGTAGGCACAGGGTTAACTACTCCTAAGGGAATAGTTTCTAACTGGCAGCATGCCACGCGTCTATTCATAGACGATACTATGAGATTAGCTCCTCGTACAAAGTTTAATTACTATGTGCGATTTGAGATTGATCCAACTGCCCACGCAGCAGCAGCATTTACAGCTAAACATTCTCAAGAAGTTGGTATGCTGGTTAAAACTACAGAACTTCCTAAATTTAAATTTGATACTCTTACAAAAAATCAATATAATAGAAAAAAGATTGTTTACAAAAACATCAACTACGAACCTATATCAATTACCATGCACGATGATGCAGCAGGTGTAACTAATGCATTATGGGCAATATACTACGGATACTATGTTGCTGATAGACACTTGCCAACTTCTGCGTATAACGAAAATAAATTCAGGCCTACAAAGACACCACTAGATAATTTTAGATACGGTATGGATAATAATATTTCTGTTCCTTTCTTTAAAAGCATTAGCATATACACTATGGCGCGCAGACGCTTTACCGGATACACGTTAATTAATCCAAAAATTACTAACTGGAATCACGGATCATTAGATTATGCAGCAGGTAGTGAAGTACTAGAAAGTCAAATGACTTTAGAATATGAAGCGGTAAAGTATAGTGCGGGTAATGTAGGATATGATAGTCCAAAAGGATTTGCCACACTGCACTATGATACTGTACCAAGTCCATTAAGTGTAGCAGGCGGCGGCGTAAGCAACTTAACAGGTGACGGCGGAGTCCTTGATGGATTAGAAAGTATATTTGGCGATTTAGCTAATGGTAATACTTTTGACAGTTTTGGGGGATTCTTAGGGAGTGCTATTAAAACGGTCAACACCTACAAGAATTTTAAAGAACTTTCAAAAGATAGTCTTAAGAGAGAAGCAATAAATGTTTTAAGCAACCCAGCAAATATTGCAACCGCAGTAAGCACCGTAGGCGGCCTTGTAGGAACAATATTTCCTAAAAGCTCCAGCAACACAGAAACAACTACTGCTTCACCAAAGAACCTAGCACCGTAATATGGCAACTACTAATCTCCCCGCACAAATTAAACAGGATAGTGCAGCAGGAACAAAACTATTCTTTGATAGTTATGGGCAAGCACCTTTAGAATTTAATGCTGATGATGTCAATGCAACTATTGCATTCTTTAGATCAAAAGGATTCGAATTAGATGCAGCACAAACAGTATCAACTGTTTTATTAAAACAGGCAAAGTTAGACGGTACTCCTATATTTCAAATATTAGACAGCCTAACTGGGTTTGATAATCTAGGGTTAAGTCAAGTAGTCGGAGAAGTTCTTAATAATAATAGAACTCCTAGTAGTACACTAGGATTTAGAACTGCTGATGTAAAACCAACTCAAATTAGGAATATTGCAGCATAATGGCAAAGTTTGCACAAGGTAGATATGAAGTAAAAAATCCCGAAAAGTATGTTGGGAAGAAAACTCCTATGTCTCGCAGCTCTTGGGAATTTATCTTTATGAAAATGCTAGACGAACATCCTAGCGTTGAGAAGTGGGCAAGCGAAAGCGTACAAATACCGTATAGGGATCCGCTCACTGGCAAATATACCATTTATGTTCCTGATTTCTTTGTAGTGTACAACGATAAAAACGGCGCGAAACATGCAGAGCTAATAGAAGTAAAGCCGTCTAGTCAAACATTTATAGATAAAGTAGGAAAGAGTCAATACAATCAGCAACAGTATGTTAAGAATGTAGCCAAATGGGAAGCTGCTACTGCATGGTGCAAACAGCAAGGTATCAAATTTCGAATAGTAAATGAAGGCGATATTTTCCACCAAGGCAGTAAACGTAGATAAGTAATTATATGACCAAAAAGTTAGAAGAATTGTTCAACCTAGACTCAGCAGAGCCAGAAGCTAAGCCAGTTATTGAACCTCCTACCCATTCTCAAGTTAAAAGCATAACTGATAGTTACAACGCAGTAGCAGAGATCACTCGAACATTACCGCAGATTACAGAGTTGGACGACTTAGGCGACGACGAACTTGACGATCTAGCAGCAAAAGCAGAAAAAGCCTATGACGAACTAATGGATCTAGGTATGAACGTAGAAGTACGATATTCTAGCAGAATATTTGAAGTTGCTAGCAGTATGCTAGGACATGCTATCACCGCAAAGACTAACAAAGTAGATAAAAAGCTCAAAGCTATTGATCTACAGTTAAAGAAACTAAAAATGGATAAAGATTCACCAGAAGACCCTAACGATGTGCTAAAAGGTTCAGGTTATATAATCACAGACCGTAATGCATTGCTCAAGAGTTTGGGTCAAAAGGACTAAATACTGATATGAAAACTTTTAAAGAATATCTTGCTGAAAGCAAAAAAGCATACCCTTTTAGAGTAAAAGTCGCAGGCGAATTGCCTAAGGATTTTGAAAAAAAATTAAAGGAAATGCTCGGGGCAGCTAATCCAACAATCATTGAAAAGTCTAAAACATCTGCTCAAGCGATTCCGTTGGATTTCCCAGAACTTGCAAACATGGAAGTGTACACATTCGAAGTGGTTTGTGAATATCCAATTACTGCACCCGAACTTGCTGTACACGTTGGCCACTTAGTGCCTGAATCTAATTTCAGAGTGCGTAACGGCGGCGACCCAGCTGAAGCAGAACATGCTACATTTGACCTAGACCCTAGCGGTGAAGCAGTACTAGATGAAGCAGAGTACAAAAATGAAAAAATTAAACACAAAGATTATTTTGGGGATGATTTTAACAAGAGTTTCTTAAAAGATTTAGAGAAAACGGCTAAAGCCCGTAAGAAAGAAGACGGTGTTGGGGAATACAAATTACCTAAGGCAAAACAAGACAAAGCTGGATCTATGGCTCCTATGAGCAAGATTAGTAATCCAGATCCACTTAAAGGAAAAGTATAATGGATTTTAATAAATTAATGCAAACAATGCGTGACTTAGATCGCCCGGTCAGTAACGTAGCAGTAGAAGCCTGCGGTGATTCTATGATGAGTGGAATGATGCCCCCAATGTCATCTACTCCTGCAGTAACTCCACCATCAATGAGTGTTAATCTTAATGCACAAGGTATGGACAGCATTGAAAGTTTACTAAAGTTAATGACTAAAGTAAATCCGGATATGATCAATCAACCAATGCCTAGTTTAACTCCTCCTGGACCTAGCATTGCACCTTTAAGTTTAGGTAATCTAGATAAAGGTCCGTTGAAGATGTTACCAGACTTTGATAAAGCAATGGGTGACCAAGATGGTGATGGTGATCACGACATGGACGATCACGATATGGAGAAAGATGACAGTCCAATGGACGCTATGCAGAAAGCAATGGGCGACCAAGATGGCGATGGTGATCACGACATGGACGATCACAAGCTAGAAAAGAAGATGCGTGATAAAGAAAAAGACGAATCATATGCAAACGAGCCAGATCCTGAAGTTAAAAGTGTTGACTATATGAACAACCAATTAGCCGGTGGCATGAATAAGCCTAAAGGAACACATCCTAAAGTGGCTGGCGGCGACAACCCAATGAACCGTGTTAGAGAAGGCGCCGACCTACGTGCTAGTATCCGTGCAGAACTATTACAAAGATTAGCAGAAGCTAAGGGAGCAAAATAATGGCAGATTTATATGGAACAACCGCGGGCGGCACAGCAGTTAATGTTGACGCCAATGCAAGAAGAGTATTAGGAGATGGCGCAGCAGGAGTTGGACCATATACAAGTTTTGGTACTCCTACGCTAACGGCAATTAAGATTGTTTCAGCAACTATTAACTTTACCACAACACCTACAGTTGCTAACAGTAATATGTCTAAGGCACTTACAGGACTTCAAAGCCGTGCAGAGATTTATTACGCAGGCAAGCCAACAGCATCCGGTGCTAATCAGTTTGTAGCGCTAATCCACTCTGAAGATACTGGAGACGGCTACGGAGCATCAACAAGTTTTGACGGATCTTATGAAAATCTTGAAGATGCAATTGGCGCAGCACTTGGTGTTGCAGAAAATGATATCACAATTACTGAAGTGGCATTGACTGGGTTATCTTTCGCTTAATACAGCTATAAAACCAAATAGGCTCTTCGGAGCCTATTTTTTTCAGTAAATAACAATATGGCAAAATCACTAGACGGTAATTTAATTAAGAAAGCACATGCTCCGATCCGATACACGTTAGAGGAAGTTAAGCATCTTGAAGCATGTATGCATCCGGTAGACGGTCCGTTATACTTCTGTAAAAACTTTTTAAAGATTCAACATCCTGTACGTGGATCGATTAAGTTTGAACCGTATGAATACCAAGAGAGGCTAATACAGTCATACCACAACTACAAACAGTCTATTGGTATGCTGCCTCGTCAGATGGGTAAGACTACTTGCGCTACGGGATATTTACTATGGTACACAATGTTTGTGCCAGAAGCACAAGTATTAATTGCTGCTCATAAGTACGAAGGTGCGCAGGATATTATGAATCGTTACCGATTCGGTTATGAGAACTTGCCTGACTTTATTCGTGCAGGTGTATACAGCTACAACAGAAACACAATTGAATACGACAACGGCGCACGTATTCAAGCAACTACTACAACAGAAAACACTGGTCGTGGTAAGTCACTATCATTAATTTACTGTGATGAATTCGCATTCGTGCAGCCGCCAGAGAAAGCTAAAGAGTTCTGGACGGCACTAAGCCCTACATTGTCAACAGGTGGTAAGTGTATCATTACATCGACACCAAACAGCGACGAAGATCAATTTGCTTTAATCTGGACAGAAGCTAATAAGAAGTTTGACGAGTATGGCAACGAACAAGAACTTGGCACAAACGGATTCCACAGCTTCTTTGCACACTGGAATGAACATCCAGATCGAGATGAGAAGTGGGCGGCAGTAGAACGTGCTAAAATTGGTCCTGAACGTTTCCGGCGCGAGTTTGATTGCGAATTCTTGATCTTTGACGAAACCTTGATTAATACTGTAAAACTTGCAGAGCTGTCTGGAGTTGATCCTGTAATGACTATGGGGCAAACTAGATTCTACAAAGACATTGATCCTAAGGCAACTTACTTATTGTCGTTAGATCCCAGTCTGGGAACAGGCGGCAACTATGCAGCTATTCAAGTATTTGAAATGCCTAGTATGATACAGGTTGCAGAGTGGCGTCATAATTTAACTCCTATACAACAGCAGATAAAGCACATGAGAGAGATACTGCGATATATCCAAGATCGTGGCATAGAAAAAGGCGGTGCGCCCCAGATGTATTACTCAGTAGAAAACAACAGTCTAGGTGAAGCAGCACTTATTGTTATCAGTGACATCGGTGAAGAAAACTTTCCAGGACTATTCCTAAGCGAACCTATTCGCAAAGGGCATGTGCGTAAATTTCGTAAGGGATTTAATACAACACATCGCAGTAAAGTCACAGCATGTAGTCAGTTTAAGAACTTAGTCGAAACTAACAAACTAATTATTAAATCAAAACCTCTATTATCAGAACTTAAAACATTCGTAGCCAGCGGCCTAGGATTTAATGCTAAATCAGGAGAAAATGACGATCTAATAAGCGCTGCATTGCTAATTATACGTATGGCAGATGTATTAGCAGATTGGGATCCTAAGATTTACGAAAAAATGTCTGAACGACTTTCTGAAGAACAAATGCCAATGCCGATCTTTGTAAGCACAGGATATTGATAAATATAACTATGGACGCAACTAACAACATCGCAACAGATTTATTCTACAAAATTCGTAGCAGATTCTCTGGTCTAAAATTAGGTACAGAAATTGGCGAAATTACTATAAATCCACAAGAAGCACGTTTCTTTGATTTTGACTATATGGAAGGTGAAACTCCTATTGGTCACGTTAGCATTAGTCTAGCAGAAGATAATTCCATGAAGATTTACTTCAGTCACGGAATTACAGAATCAATGGACGCAGAGCAAAAAGACAGGTGGTACGGATTCCTAAAAGAATTACGTATGTTTGCCAAGCGTAGATTACTAAACTTTGACACTAGAGATATTGCCAAAGACAACCTAGATAAAAGAGATTACAAATTTTTAACTCGTAATGCTCAACCTAAACAAGAAGCACAAAATTCAGTTCCAGTCGGAGAAGGCGTTATGGCAGAAAGCACAATGTACGGTACTAAAAGCGTTAGTTACCAAAAATTAGAAAATACACGATTGATTGTTAAACACAGTCAAAAGTTAAATGACGATATGGCACCGGGTGCCAGAAGTCGTAATATCGCTGGCCTGTTTGTAGAAAACGCAGACGGTGAAAGATTTAAATATCCATTCATTCACTTAGCAGGCGCCCGTGCTATGCAACGCCATGTGGCTAACGGTGGCTTACCGTACGATGCCATTGGTGAAAGCATCATTAAGATGAGTGAAGAGATTGCACAATTAAAGAGCTTTGGCAATTATGTTGTACGCAATGATCTAATGAACAGCGACACGAACAGTGTTGTTGAGCGTAGTACACAAGCACTTAACGGATTACGTGAGCAAATAAAAGCACTATCAAAACAAGGCCACTATGAGGCTTACAAAGAAAGTTTCCAGGCACAGCAACCTATGGAAGTTCCGCAAGAAATTGCAGAACAATTTAAAGATCAATTTACAGTGAAGAATTTCAAAGAAGATATGGCCGCAGTATTTCCTGTACTGTATCGTTTAATGAAAGAAAGTGAACTAGGCTACGACGACATAGTCGCCATGACACAAGAAGAAATCCAAACTGAAGACGAGGATTTCAACGCAGACCGCTATGACCCATTTGCAAAGTTTGAACAATGGGCTATGAATTTAGGCGAAGAAAGCGCAATACAAAGCCAAGATGAAGAAGAACAGGCAGCAGCAGCACAACAATTACAAGAGTTAGTTAGCCAGGCATTCCCCGCAGGCGTAGACGGTTCTAATGCAATTGAAAGTCTTAAAGGCATCATAGATGATCCACGATTAGAAGAAGAAATTAAGACGCAATCTAAAGAAGATCCGGAAGCAGATGTAAGAGGCCTAGTACAAGTATGGCTGGAAGCCAATGCTCCAGAAGTGTTAGAGGTATTAGATTTTGGTGATTTTCAACCAGAACCAGTGGGCGGTGAGCCGGCGACAGACCAAGGGGGTGAAGAAACTGCGCCAGAAGAAGTCCCACAGGAATCGGAAGAACAATCGCCGGAAGAACATAGTGGCAAGATGAACGTACAAGAATTAGCTGAGTTTATGCACAGCTTTTATGATAAAGATTCAGGCACATTTCCCAAAGGCCCAGAAGGCGTTTGCACTATGGTAGGTAAGAAGTTTGGTGAGCAGGCAGAAACAGTAGCTCGTAAGATGGCTGAAAGAATGGCGCCGCAACAACAAGCTCCAGAACCAGCAGAGAATCCAGAGCTAGCTCGTATTAAAGCACTATCAGGCATGTACAGTATGTAAGCAGCAATGCTTCATGAAAAGGACTTTTCGAAGTCCTTTTCTTTTGGCTTAATAAAACCAATAAAGTAGTAGATAATCGTTGACAATACTAAATAAAAAGCGCATAATAGCTTATGTGCATTAAGGCATATACAACATTTTTATTTTAGGCTATAGGAGGCATACAAAAATGGCATCACTCGCAGAAATCCGTGCTAAACTCGCAGAAGCACAATCAAAGTCCACAGGACAATCCACCGGCGGTGGAGACAACGCAATTTACCCACATTGGAACATGGCTGAAGGTAAGGAAGCAGTAATTCGTTTGCTACCCGATGGCAATTCTGCCAATACATTCTTCTGGGTAGAACGTGCAATGATCAAGTTGCCGTTCGCAGGTATTAAAGGTGAAACTGACAGTCGTCCAGTTCAAGTACAAGTTCCTTGTATTGAAATGTACAATGACGGTACTGTTTGTCCGATCTTATCAGAAGTACGTGGTTGGTTTAAAGATAAATCTTTAGAAGACATGGGTCGTAAGTACTGGAAAAAGCGTTCATACATTTTCCAAGGCTTTGTTGTTGAAGATCCTATTCGTGAAGAAAAGACTCCGGCAAACCCAATTCGTCGATTCATCATTGGTCCTCAAATCTTTCAAATTATCCGTTCAGCATTGATGGATCCAGAATTGGAAGAGTTGCCAACTGACTACCTGAAAGGTGTAGACTTCCGTATTGCTAAGACATCCAAAGGTGGCTTCGCTGATTACTCTACTTCAAAGTGGAGCCGTCGTGAACGTGCATTGACAGAAGTTGAAGCAAGTGCATTGGCAACAAATGAGTTGTACACTCTCAGCGACTTCCTGCCTAAAAAGCCAACTGATGTTGAGCTTAAGGTAATGAAGGAAATGTTTGAAGCATCAGTTGATGGCGAAGCATATGACCTGGAACGTTGGGGTCAGTATTACAAGCCAGCGGGTATGGGTCAAGCAACTGGCGATCCGCATCGTGCAACTGCTAACACAGCTACACCAGCTGCTAAAGCTAGTGCAGACTATGCAGACAGCGAGCCTGCTCCTGTAGCAAGAGTTACTCAAGCACCAACACCAGTAGCTGCACCAGCAGCAACAACAGGTGGCGATAGTCGTGCGCAAGACATTCTTGCAATGATTCGTAATCGCAAAGCAGCAGAGTAAGCAACATAAAAGAGTGGGACAGGTTCCCACTCTTCTTCATTTACAGGGACTAATATGGCAAAAGCATTTGATATTTCTAAATTTAGAAAGTCAATCACTAAATCAATCGAAGGTTTAAGTATTGGCTTTAACGACCCAACAGATTGGGTTAGTACAAACAACTACGCATTGAACTATCTTATCAGTGGACACTTTGATCGAGGCATTCCACTAGGCAAGGTTACAGTATTTGCTGGGGAATCTGGTGCAGGTAAATCTTTTATCTGTTCGGGCAATCTAGTTAAGAACGCACAAGCACAAGGCATCTATCCTATCTTGATTGATACAGAGAATGCGCTTGATGAAAAATGGCTACATGCTCTTGGTGTTGATACGAGTCCAGATAAGTTGCTAAAACTTAACATGGCTATGATTGACGATGTAGCAAAGACTATCACAGAGTTTATTTCAGAGTACAAAACAATGGATGAACTAGATCGTCCTAAAGTATTGTTTATCGTTGACAGCTTGGGCATGTTGTTGACTCCGACTGATGTTAATCAATTCCAAGCAGGTGATATGAAAGGTGATATGGGCCGTAAGCCTAAGGCACTAACCGCACTTGTTCGTAACTGTGTTAATATGTTTGGTGCTTACAACATTGGTATGGTATGTACTAATCACACATACGCATCACAAGATATGTTTGATCCGGATGATAAAATCAGTGGCGGCCAAGGCTTTATCTACGCAAGTTCAATTGTTGTCGCTATGCGCAAGTTAAAGTTGAAACTTGATGCAGCCGGTAACAAAACTTCAACTGTGCAAGGTATTCGTGCAGCTTGTAAGATTATGAAAACACGTTATGCAAAGCCGTTTGAAAGTGTACAGGTTGAGATTCCTTATGAAACAGGTATGAGTCCATATAGTGGATTAGTCGACTTGTTCGAAGCTAAAGGGATGCTCAAGAAAGAAGGTAACAGCCTAGTATACATAACCAGTGATGGCGAAATTATCAAACAGTTCCGTAAGCCGTGGGAACGCAATGAAAAGAAAGGTCTCGATGTTATTATGGCAGACATTTCGAAACATGGCGAAAAATCCGATTCAGAGATAACTACTATTGTTGAACCTGAAACGGAGATTACTGAATGAAAGAAGATTTAATTACGGATATTTGGACTATTGTTATTGAACATATCCCTGAGAAAGCAAGAAAAGATGTTGCAGCAGATTTTGTAAACGCTTTGCTCGATCATGGGATTAAAGAAAGCGTACTAGAAAGTTTAATGGGCGTAGATCCATATCTAGATCAGGCTATTGAATATGCAGTAGACGGTGAAGAAATCGAAGAACAAGACGAAGAAGATTACGAGGATTAAATGAACTGGTACCACAAGGTTAGTAAAGATATAAGCAATATTCCCGATGCTGTGGCTTATTATGAAGCTGAATTAATTCATGCAAAACAAGATGTCCGCATAGCGGGAAACATTGAGAAAGCAAGTTCGCAAATGCCCGGCATCGTAGAAAACCGCTTTAATCAACTTCAAGAGATTGAAGGTATCCTTGAGTACTTACACATTGAACTTCGTAGACTTCGTAGTCAATATTTTCGCAAGTATCTTGAAAATTATCAACGAGCTTTATCTTCTAGGGACTGTGAAAAGTTCGTAGAAGGTGAAGCTGACGTTGTAGACTTTGAAAAAATTATCAACGATTTTGCCCTATTACGTAACAAGTGGTTGGGCATTATTAAAGCACTTGATCAGAAACAATGGCATCTAAGCAATATTGTTAAATTACGAGTATCAGGATTAGAAGATGCCAGTCTTTAAACACAGCTATAATAGTAGCAGATAAATATCTGCATGAAACGTATTATACTTGTCACTGGCGGATACGACCCTTTACACAGTGGGCACATTGCCTACTTCAACGCAGCAAAAGAGTTAGGCGATGTTTTAGTCGTTGGTATCAATAGTGACGGCTGGCTAGAGCGTAAGAAGGGCCAAGCCTTTATGCCTAGCGCAGAGCGTGTTACGATTATAGAAAACCTAAAAATGGTTAGTCATTGCATCCTGTTTAACGATGATGACAACACTGCTATAGAAGCCATCCGCAATGTTAAGATGCTGTATCCCAATGATCGTATTATTTTCGCCAACGGCGGAGATCGAACATTAGATAATATTCCAGAAATGGATAGCGGTGTAGACAACATAGAATTTGTATTCGGAGTCGGCGGCGAAGATAAAAAAAATTCTAGTAGCTGGATATTGCAAGAATGGAAGGCTCCTAAGACTGAACGACAATGGGGATATTATCGCGTCCTGCATGAAGTTCCGGGAATGAAAGTTAAAGAACTTACAGTTAATCCCGGATGCAGTCTTAGTATGCAGCGGCATCAACTACGTGCAGAATATTGGATTGTTAGCGAAGGTAATGCAGTAGTTAATAGCCAAATGAGCAGCGGTTATGTATTGCCTGCAACAGTCCTAGTACCACATGAAGAATACAAAGTACCTGTTAGGCAATGGCATCAATTAACAAACCCGTTCGATGTTCCTGTTAAAGTTGTTGAAATACAATACGGCAATAGTTGTGTCGAAGAAGACATTGAAAGAAAATGATTAACGTATTCATTGGGTACGACACTCGTGAGGACATTGCATATCAGGTGTGTAAACACAGCATTCTGAGCAAACAGTCCAATGCGGTTGTTACGCCGTTAGTACAAAAAGAACTTAGAGATTCTGGTTGGTATACGCGATCAATTGACAAACTTGCAAGCACTGAATTTACATTTACACGATTTTTAGTCCCGCAACTTTGCAATTTTAACGGTTGGGCAGTGTTTATGGACTGTGATGTGATCTTAACTACAGATATTGAAGAACTAGTTGCACAAGCAGATGACCGGTATGCAGTTATGTGTGTGCAACATGACTATACTCCTAAAGAAGGCACTAAGATGGACGGCCGGGCT
>Ga0222710_1000423_pt1 | contig 19785 bp, 19 predicted proteins | sample AntAcemetage1696_FD_181143 | JGI IMG/M metagenome (GOLD analysis project Ga0222710, IMG submission 181143) | Saline water microbial communities from Ace Lake, Antarctica - #1696 | ecosystem: Environmental > Aquatic > Non-marine Saline and Alkaline > Saline | place: Antarctica: Ace Lake... | reverse complement strand
GTGATCCTTTGCCTTGTTTACGTCCGCACCCAACTCGATCAGTGCCCGCACTATCGCCTCTTGGCGATGCGCAGCGGCGACAAACAGCGGCGTCGTGCCGTTATCCCACGGATTGTTAACGTCCGTACCCAACTCGATAAGCGCCCGCACCATCGCCTCGTGGCCGAAAGCAGCGGCGATGTTCAGCTCTTCCTCGTCCCACGGGCAGCCGTTCGCGCGCGCCCACTTCAGCACCTCGAGGTGCCCGCCCTCCGCCGCACAGTAGCCCGTCAACTCGTCCCACGGGCAGCCGTTTGCGCGCACCCACTGTAGCACCTCGAGTTGCCCGCCCAAAGCCGCGTATGCGCACGTCCCCTCGTCCCACGGGCACCCGTTCGCGCGCAACACCGTCAACTCTTCGAGCTGTCCGCTCCTCGCCGCTGCCGCACAAAGAAGTTCTTGACGCGACAGGCGACCTCCCCGGTTCAGGCGCTGCACCGCGCTGAAACATCCGAGCTTCACGGCAAGATATTCATCAAGCTCTTCAGACCGAAGTCCCGTTTCTGCCACCAGGTCGCGCATCGCGCGGCTCACTGCAGGGAGCCGTGCGAGATCGGCGGGGTCGTCGAAATGCTCAGATCTGAGAATGTGAGTGACCACGAGGTGGTTGGGGAGGCGGGGGAAGGCCTCGCCCTCGTCGGCAAGGCTCGCGGGAGTTGTGGCAGTCGCGATATTGCCGCTCGCGGCAGTCATTGCGGTATGTGTCGCGTCGAAGGACATCGTGGAGGGTGTCGTGTGCGCGTCGTTGTGCGTTCGTGGCTCGAGGCTTCCGAGGTTTCCGGCGTCAGAAAACTGCGGGCGCGCTAAAGAAGTAAGTATTTCCTCGCTCGTCCTTCCACGAAATTCTCGTTTTCCCGTCCATCAAGAGCCCGTCGTCCCGCCCGTACTCCGTCTCTTCGACGCGCACACGCCCGTACGACTTAGACACTCTTTCACGATGTACAACGAAGAAGGCGAAAACATCGAGCTTTACATCCCCCGCAAGTGCAGCTGGACCAACCGCCTCATCGAGGCTAAGGATCACGCTGCCGTGCAAATCAACGTGGGCCACCTCGACCAGTCCGGTGTCTACAACGGCCAGTACACCACCCTCGCCCTTTCCGGATACGTGAGGAACATGGTGCGTAATGACACACAAGCTTAGCATGTATTGGACGCGCGTGCTTGTGGCGGCACGTCTCGGTCGGAAAACCGCGTACGGGTCACCGGCCGGCCGCGCGAAGCTTTCATCCGCGGTACTAGGGTTTTCCTTTCCACTCGCGGGGGATTTAGGGTTCCTTTAGGGTTCCTCGTCGCCTTCCTTCCTCAAAGAACCCAGCCACTGACCTTTGCTTTCTCCCCTCCACGCATCTCGGTTCGTATCTGCAGGGTGACGGTGACTCGGCTATCGACCTCCTCTGGCAAAAGAAGAAGGCCAGCGCTGGCCAGGCTTAAGTGTGGAGAGAGTGGCGAGAGTGTGAATTGAGCGCGCGCGGGGTGCGCGGCGGATCGGCTGTGTAATAGGCACGGCGCACTTTTCTATTCTCGTGTCGTCATCAAGCGCGCGTTGTGTGATTTTGGGTTTGGTGTCGTTTCTGTCGTCCTGGACTGAGTAAAACGCCGGGTGCCGGCGGAGGAAAGACGCCGACGAAGCGCGCACGCGAAATCTAAAATCACAAAAACGCCCGGGCTACTTTCTTCGCGTCCGCCGCGCGGTGCGCTCACACCTCATTCACTCCTCTCGCGAGCTTACACCCGAAATCCGTCCCGTTGCACACGTCGCACGCGCTACCTACGAAAGGAGGGGAGACAAAAAGTTTCAGGGTTGGTCAGGCGCCGCGCGTTTCGTACGACGCGAAAGGAAAGACGGTACAAGCAAACGCACCTCCCCCTGTGAGTCTTTTCAAGCACGTTTCCAAACGCGAGTCCACGATATCGACCATCAGCGGGTGTAGTCCGATTGGCGCCGCTACGAAGTGTCCCACTCCCGGGTGCTTCGCCGCGGCGAGCGCGGCGAGATGCGGGATGTCTTCCTGCCAGTGCCTTCCTGGCGACAGGAAAAACGGGCTCACCGCGACCATCGTCGCGCCTTGTTCCACGCACTTGGCGAACGCGGTTTCGATGTTGGGCTCTGCGATTTCCATGTGCGCCAGCTCCACGATTGGCCGTCCGGTTTGTTCCTTGTACATCCGGACGAACTCACCCAAAAGGTCGTTCGACGCTTGCCGCCTGGACCCGTGGTCCACGATGACGACGCCCATTTTGACGTCATCAGTTCCAGACGCCCTGACCCACGACGACGCACGAGCGCGACCGCGGGTGCGGAACCGCGACCGGCGAGGCTCCATGCGCAGCCTCGCGAAGAGGCATGGCGCCTGCACGGCGCGTGTACCCACACCGTGCATCACGAGCTACTGAGGGAACAACCGCTGTTGCCCAGTTTTTGACGAGCTTTTCGACGCGCCAGTTTCGCCGGTTTCGTTGGTAACACCCAGAAAGATTCAGATTCGCAGAAGCCGCGGCGCAAGGAGCGGCATCCCCGGCCCATGATGGGGACATCACGTCCCCGCGGCGCGTGCATGACCTTCCTCATGTTCCTTGCCACGGTTCACCGCGTCGCGGGTCACACCGAAGAGTGCCCGACGTATTACGTCAACCTGGACAAAAGCGTGGATCGGCGCGCACGCGTGGAACGTTTGTTCGGTGCCTTCACCAACTTGCACCGAGTGGCGGGCGTGGACGGACACAGCAAACGCGCGGTGTTGGACGTGCTTTCCGCGGAGCACTGCCCTCCGTCGTCACTGCCACACAGTTTCGACGAAACAAACCTGGGTGTGCGTCGCGGGTCAAGCACCTACCTCTCCCGACTCGGGTGCGCGTTGTCCCACGTGCAAGCCATCCTTCGCGCGCACGACGACGGCCGGGAGTACGCGCTGATTTTGGAGGACGACGCCACGCCTGATTTGGTACCCACGTGGGTAGGATCGCTGCACAGCTTTGTGCAGACGCTGCCGAAAGACTGGACCATCGTGCAGCTCTCGGCGTTGTCGTATGGGGACAAGCTGACGGATCTGTTTACGCAGTGGCAGGAAACGCGGCGCGACACGCGCGAACCGAGCCTCACGACGCTGCCCAAACGCGCGGGGAGCTTGATTTGGAGCGCGCAGGCGTATCTGGTGAGCAGGGAGGGAATGAAACAGATCGCGGCGAAATACCGGCTACCGGATGGGAGGCTGGATATCTGCACCGCGTCCTGCGTAGAGCTGGACGACTGCGTGTTGCACGAAGGCGTGGGGGAGAACGGGTACCGCATCGCGACGCCGCCGCTGTTCGCGCCGCGGCAGGACATGAGCTCGACTATCGGCCAGACCTCGGTTGAAGCGGAAACCGGCGATGAAACAGTCGCGGAGACGGACGCGACACGACAGATGTACGAGGAATCGAGGGACGTGCTTTACCGGTGGGCGGGGTCGTGGGCGTTGAACGGGTGGAAGCGCGCGAATCTGAACATGGATCCGGAAACGCTGCGGGACGTGATGGACACGTTCGTTGACGTCGCAGGTACGGCGCACTCCGGGCTGAAAACCGGGTCCTTCGCGAAAGCGTTCCGCAAACATTGCGAAGATGAGACTCACTCGTGCGTTGTGGAGAAGGCGTGGTTGAAAAACGTGGTGAACCCGAGGGACACCTCGGGTTTGGTCGAGGAGAAGGACGCGGGCGCCGAGCCGCTGCGGACGAGATCGCGCGCGTCGACGGGACACGCAAAGGGACGTTCAAAATCAAAATCAAAATCGACCTCCAAACACGAAAGGACCATGGATGTTGACATAGGTAAGCTCGGTCATCGCATGGAGCTCGCGCTTCTCGGGGACGGCCTAGGCGATGAGCAAAGCGCGTTTGCCCGAGCGACGCTCACGCCGGCGATGACTGGCGTCCTAGCGGCGTGCGCGGCGAGCGCGTTCGTGGCGCTCGTGGCGTTCGCGGTGGAGCGCGGCCACGCGCCTTATTCGGGCGAGCACACGGGAGAAACGGTTTCGTTGTTAGCCACGGCGGAACGCGGGGGGCTTCCATAGATGGCGTTTAGTAGTATTAGTTTAGAATAAGGTTACAACTTGGTTCTGCGTTTCGCCCCACGCTTCCTCACGCCGCTTCCTTGTCCTCGTCGGGGAACTCGTAAATCAAACCCAGGTTGTCCACGATCTTGTGCCACGCCTCGCATCCCGCGCACTGCGCGAACATGGTTCCGTTTTTGTACGCGTGCGGGTTTACCCTGCGCGTGGTTCGGTGTTTGCACACGTCGCACGTGAAGCTCATCTCCGCGCTGCGGCTCACCTTTGGAAGCTGAATCTGGTTCGCCTTGAGTTTCTTCTCGCCGCTTCCATCCGCTTCGGGGGACACGCGTTCGCCTTGCACGCCTTCCTCGTCGTCCCCATCACTCTCCACGCGAGTAATCGCGCGTAACCCCGGAAGCCGATGACAAGCGCGCTCGTCAAACCCAACCTCGTGCCACAGCACGGACTCACGCCGCCGCGTCGTCGCGCGCTCGCGGTGGGAAACGAAAAAGCCGCCGCCGCGCGCGCCGTGTGCGCGAGTCTCCACGACCTGCTGGCAAGACCCGCGCGAGCGCGTCCCAGCCCGCGGTACTGACGTCACAGCGCGCGGACACGTGAAAGGAAGTGCAAGCGACATCATCGTCGGTGCCTGTCTGACGACCGCGTCCAAGCGCGTGTCGTTGTGGCATCACATTGACATGACGCGTCGTCCACGGATGATTCCTTCCAGCGGAGGACTTTTTGAGCTTTCGCACGTGCGCTTTTTGACCGCATGGAGGATGACTAGTTCCGAGAGGGTGATTAGACCGTGATTAACTCTGCTACATTTGACCAAAACGCCAGATCTGCCGAGACGCGGACCTTCAGATCGTGTTGTGGCCGCAAAACAAGCTTGTGGATGAGGGCTGCCCTTTTCCTCCTTTTTCCCGATGGACGTTGTACCGCGCGTCACAAGTTGGCTCGCGCTTGAAGGTTACGCGCTTTCAACATGGCGCCCGCGGTCTCTGCCGTCGCGGTCAACGTCGCCCGCTACGCAGTCAACCCCGGTGGCCAACGCAGGGGTGTGACGCCTGGCAAGGTACGCGCGCCGACGATTCGCGAATTGTGACCCACATTCCCAATTCGTGATGATAAGTCGAAGACCTTCCGTCCCGAACCTGACACGAATATCCTCCGTCCCCGCAGGCTCGCGCGCGTGTCACAGCACCCAAACTCGCGCCAGGAGGTACGTGCTAGACCATATCCCATCATCCCATCCTTTTTCCGTGCACGTAGCTCGCGACCGGGAGGAGGGAACCCTTGCGAGAAACAACCACAATTATATCTTTTTCTAACGCCGCCCCACCCACGCGAACGCTTCACGCAGGTCGCTCGACCGTCCTCCCCGGCCAACACCATGATGAGCACTCTTCGGTTGTCACGCACGCGATGGACAACAGCCAGGAACTCGCTCGTGCGGAGAACCAGCTGCGCGCGATGCTCTCCCCCGACACTCCCGCCCCGAGCTCGTCCGAGGTTCGGACCATGCGCAAGAAAATCGCGGAACTCAAGAATCCCGCCAAGCGCCCGTCCGGCGCGGACATGCGCCAGGAACTGGAGAAGCTGCAACGGCAGAACACCGCACTCCTCCAGCTCAAAGAGCTTGAGATCGAGAACCTCAAGCTCAAGGGTATGAGCGTCGCGGACATCAAAAAGAAGGAGGATGAAATGGTGGCTCTCAAGGCGAAGCAGGTTGAGCTTCAGCGCGTGGTGTCCATGGCTGGTGGCAACCAAACCGCCGCTCGGGGGCCTCCCGTGGCGGTCCCGGCGAACATGATCGACCCTGCCGTCCAGGCGCAGGTACAAGCCGACGCGCTGACCAGACAGGCGGAGGCTGCCATGGCGCAGATGAACGCCCAGGCCGCCGCCGCGGCTCTCGAGGCTGACGCCGCCGCTGCTCAAGCCGCTGCTGTTGATACCGAAGCGGCGGCCGCCAACGCCGCTGCTCACGCGAAGTCACAGGCGCTAGCCAACGCTGCTGCGGCTGCGGCGAACGCCGAAGCGGCTGCCGCCGCCGCGGAACTCGCCGCGGCCCAGGCTGAGGCGCAAGCTGTCGCCCGCGCCAGGGCCGAGGCTGAGGCTGCCGCGAACGCGAAGCAGGCTGCTGAGCGCAAAGCCGTTCAGGCCACCGCCGCTGCTAAGGTGGCGACGGAGTTTGCCTCGGAGGATGAGGCGGAAGCCGCCAGACTCGTACAGGCTATGACCGGTGCCGTGGATGAGAGGGAGCTCGTCTCCGCGAACGTCGGAGCTGGCGCCCAGGAAATGACCGCCGAAGAGCGCTACGAGGCTGAGCAGCTCGCCTTCTCTGAGGTTGGCTCGGTCGAGAGCCACCGCATGAAGGAAGCGGAGGAACGCGCCAAAAGTGCCGCCGCGGCGGAAATTGCTGCTGTCGAAGCTGCCGCCAGGCAAGTTCAGGCCTCCACCAAGGCGGATGCCGAGGCTACCGCTGCAATGGCCGCTGAGGCTGCGAGGAACGCCGGCGCTATCGGTACCGCTGAGGGTGAGTACATGGGCAGAGCTGAGGTTGCTGCCAAGGCTGAAGCGGATGCCACGGCAGCCGCTGACACCAAGGCTAAGGCCATCGCTGAAGCCAAGACTAAGGCTCTCGGAGCGGCTAAGGCTGAGCTCGCACGCCTCCAGGTGGTCAACAGGCTTGAGATTGAGTCAAAAACTCGCGCGAGGGCTCCTGTCTCGCAGACGCTTCTCCTTGGTGCGGAAGCCAAGGCTAAGGCTGCGGCTGACTCCATCGCCATTGCCCAGGCCGCGACCGAGATGGCCGCTGCTTCTGAGGCGTGTGCTATCGCTGAAAGACTCGCCCTTGAATCTGCTGTCGCGGTGATCAAGACCATCGAGACCGCTGAAGAGAAGGCCATCGTTTCTCGCACAACCGCCAACCACGCTGCCGAGGCGAAGATTGCCCTCGATCTTTTCGCCGCCACGGACAAGGAAGGTTTTGCGCATATCGCGCAAGAGGCGACCAACGCCAAGTACGAGGCTGACATGGCCGCCTCCGAGAAGGCCCAGGCCGACAAGGGCGCTGCCGAGAAGGCTGCCGCTGACCGCGCTGTCTCCGCCCAAGCGGCTGCGGAGAAGGCGGCTGTCGACAAGGGTGTCGCCGAGGCTGCCGCGCAGAAGGCCATCTCTGAAGATGCTGAGGCTAAGGCTGCCGCTGCCGAAGAAGCCGCTGCCGCGAAGGCTGCGGCCGAAGAGGCGGCAGCCATCGCTAAGGCTGAAGCTGAGGCCGCCGCTGAAAAGAAGGCGAAGGAGGACGCCGAAGCTGCCGAGAAGGCTGCGAGGGCTGCGAAGCTGGAAAAGCTGAAGGCAAAGGCGAAGGAAGATCCCGAGGGTGCGTATTACGAGATTGAGAAGATGGTCCGTGCCGGTGAAGGAAACACCGAAGACTGGACGGAAGCCAAGCGTCAGGCTGATGAGGTTGTCGGACACTTGCTCGGGGTCGTCAAAAAAGGTGTGACCCCCACGCCTGGTGACGTCTGGATGATCGAACCCATGATTCCCGTGGCCGGCAGCAAGCTCACCGTGTACTACAACGCCGCCGCGACGTGCCTCGCCGGCGTCAAGCAGTACGGCTCCGTTACCTGCAACTCTGGCTGCAACAACTGGGAGCAGCCTGAGAAGACTGTGATGAAGGAGGTGAAAGCCAGATTCAAGGTTAACGGCAAGCCCATCAAGGCTGTAAAGGGCTCTTGGTGGCAGAAGGCTGAGATTGACGTCCCCGAGGAAGCGTTTGTCGTGGACATCGTGTTCAGCGACGGTGGATCCCAGTACGACAACAACAACCGCGCCGATTTCCACGCCGCCGTCGAAGGTGCTGAGGAATCGTTGGAGATCAACCGCTGGGGGCGCGCCTCGGATTTATACTATCAGCTCGTGGACGACCGCGTGATTCGCGAGGAGAAGGCGAAGATTCGCAATGACCGCCGCGCCATACTCAGGAAGAAGTCCAAGGGTATCGCGGATGAGGTGACCCGCAGACAACGCGAGCACGTGCTGTACGTTGATCCCCCGGATCCCCGCGCTGGCCAGACCGTTCGTGTGCACTACAACCCGAGCAACACCAACTTGAAGACTGCTAACGAAGTGTACATCATCGGTGGCTGGAACAGATGGACGCACGCCGAAACCATCGGCCCCATCAAGATGGAACCCAACGAGGCGGGCGGCCAGCACGTCTCGTGCGAGTTCACCGTGCCCGCGGATGCGTACAAGATGGACTTCGTGTTCGCCAGCAAGCCCAACGGCAAGGGACTATTTGACAACAACAACCGGTTGGACTATCACGTCCCTATCAAGGGTGGCATGAACGCCACCACGGGTGAGCCCGTGAAGGAGCCCCCGCTGCACATCGTGAGCATCAGCGTCGAGATGGCGCCCATCGCCAAGGTTGGCGGCTTGGGCGACGTCGTGACGTCCCTGGCGCGCGCCACGAAAGAAGAGGGCCACAAGGTTGAAGTCGTGCTCCCCAAGTACGACATTCTTGATTACGACTCAATCGAGGGATTTGTGGAAGTTACCGGTTTCAGCTGGGGCATGACGTACAACCGCGTTTGGCACGGTCTCGTGGAGGGCGTGGACACGTACTTCATCGACCCCGAAAACGGAATGTTCCAGGTTGGCATGATTTACGGCACCGATTACCTCGAGATCCCGCTTACCGACGCGGAGCGCTTCGGCTTCTTCAGCAGAGCCGCGCTGGAGTGGATGTTGCAGAGCAAGAGAAACCCCGACATCATCCATTGCCACGATTGGCAAACCGCGCCCTGCGCGAAGTCGTACTGGGAGGACTACAACGCGTACGGGTTGGATAACCCGCGCATCGTGTTCACCATCCACAACCTGAACTACGGCAAGGAGCTCATCAAGGAGGCGATGACGTACTCGCAGGCGAGCACCACGGTGTCTCGCACGTACCGCGAGGAAATCGCCACGCACGGCTCTATCGTGGATAACCTTCCCAAGTTCCACGGCGTCGTGAACGGCATCGACCCCGACATTTGGGATCCCAGCGGCGACGACTTCCTGCCCCGGTACTACGACGAGACGGAAGTCGTGGCGGGCAAGGCGGCGGCGCGCCAGGCGTTGTGCGCGTACAGCAACATCCCGAACAAGGAGGGTACTCCCCTTGTCGGCATCGTGACTCGCCTCACGTCCCAGAAGGGTGTTCACATGATCAGGCACGGCATCAAGAGGGCCCTGGAGCGCGGTTGCCAGGTTATCCTGCTCGGCTCGGCGCCCGACCCGGAGATTCAGCAAGACTTCGACATGATGTTCCACGAGTTGAAGAACGGCTACCACGACTACATGTGCTTCCACCTGTACTACAACGAACCCTTGAGTCACTTGGTGTACGCCGGTTCAGACATCATCCTCGTGCCTTCAATGTTTGAGCCGTGCGGTTTGTCGCAGCTCATCGCCATGCGTTACGGTACCGTCCCGGTCGTGCGCCGCACCGGCGGCCTGAACGACACCGTGTTCGATTACGACGTCGATCACGGAAAGGCGGAGTGGGAGGGCATGAAGCCCAACGGGTTCAGCTTCGACGGCACAGAAGACAGCGCAATCGACTTCGCGCTGGATCGCGCGATCAGCTTGGCTTATGACAAGCCCTCGGAGTTCCGTGCTCTCCAGGCGAACTGCATGACTCAAGATTGGAGCTGGAACAGGCCGGCGCTTGAGTACATTGAGATTTATCACGCGGCGAGAAAGCCGTATTAAGAGTCAGGCTCACATAGTATTGCGCGCGCGGGGAGAGAACAAGAAAGAAGAGCGGGAGAGGAGGGCACGCGTCTGCTTGTTAGTATTGGGTAAAACCACATTTTAAGATCAAGTTTTACCGACCATGTTTCACTCCCATGACGTCCCAACCTGCTCACAACCCTCGTGCCTTCCCCTCTTCCGACAAAATTAATCAAAGTTTTACAAAAACCTACTCACCTCCGAACCTCACCTGTCACGTCCAAGAAAAAGAGCTCCTCCTAACAAACGCCATTCGAACGGCGGGACGAGGCCTCATAACCCGTTGCGGAGGGACAACGGAGGCGAGCGGCGAGTTGCGGAGTACACGCTTAGACCTCAGGGTGAGCGGGTTAGGCACGTGACGAACGAGTCCAGACGACGCCATGTTGGACCTCGTGCAATGGCTCAACCCGTCTGTTTTTTTTTCGTTTCGTCGTCCCCGAATGCTCTTTTTCGTCCTGTCCCCTGACCATCAAAATCCCCACACCCTTAACGATAGGACGATGGTACGTGTGTGTGCGAAAGCGGGTGGTCGGGAGAGGGATGTGCTCTTGAATCGTATAGTCCCGAAGACGGCGTCGCGCGCTCAAAAGTCGTGATGTTGGGCCGCACGCTATCGACGCAGGTGGGGGAATAGTATCCAGGCGGACGGACAGCTTAGTTCTCAATGTTCGACGTGCGCGACGAGTCACGAAGCATTCAAGTTCGAGACGGCGACTTCGGTGACTATAAGCGCGACGGGACGCACCATGTCATCTTTGCCGGTACCGCGCTGATGGACGACAGCGGTGTCAGTAATATCTGGTCCCCTACTCTCTTTAGGACTACGATGGAAAGTACTGATTTCGTCAGTAATGCCGCTTCCCCACCCAGAGGAGAGCAAGGCGATGAATCAAAGTACCTGATTCAGTTCAGCAGCCCATCCCTCTCAGCAGTGGCACACGCTGTTGTCAGGGTGAACCTCGGACAGGCGGTGTACCTTCGTCTTAATTCGACGGTTTATGCGGTGATTTCAATGGACGCGACGGAAAACCACCCCAAGCAAACGAAAAAAAAACAATTTGCCAATATTAATCATGACGGATGCAACAACTGGTACGCATTTTGAATTTTTGCGCCTTGTACGTTGTCCCTAAATCCAACAAGAACGCTACTAACCAAAACTTCCTTGAATTCTTCACACGCAGGCTTGGCGCGAGCGACACAAGTTTTGGAAAGGAAACGTCACTGCAATAAATTTGTCTGGAACGCTTTCTGATGGACGAAACAACTGGGACATGGAATTTTGCCAGTCTATACGCGGCATCAACCGTAGCAACCGAGTACACGCTCCGTTTATCGAATCACTGGACTGCTTCGGTCGACCAAATAAACAGGTCACGCTAGGCGTAAAAGGATATAAGCTCATGACGGTGCTTCCCAACAGCTTTGGAACGTACACATCAGCGCGGACGATCAGCTTCGCGAGGACTTCACCGTCAAGGTTTGTTGATGGGGGTGGGAATGACATGGGAAGCGCTGATCGTTTCAGTGATTCTTGTACGCTGGGACTACGAACGATATTGACATCCTCGGACACGCTTGAGCTGACTGGCGATGTAACGAAGCAAACGGGAGACGGCACAGTGCCCGTCGACGCGCTGTCATGCTTTGAGCCGAAGGTACGTGCGGCATCGTGTCACATTCCAACCTTTGAATTCTGCTGACGATTTTTACCAACTGAATGTTTTCGCCACAGGTTGGCACACATACTCTGTCAGTGAGACTGACGCCGTTGTTGGCGACGTAAACGTCGGCCCATCGTTGATTAGCGACTCCTTCGACCTCACCTTCACACTTGGCCGCGGGCTCACCGCAGTTGAAAATATTCTCCTTCGGAGCTAAATTCTTCCTTGGTGCGTTGCGCGCTGAATACTTCGTACTTCTTGTTGCTTTCCTTCGAAGCGCTTGAATTATTGCTCCGAATGCTTTATACTCACTTTTGATTTGCCATTTCTCTTTTCCTCGCGCGCAGGCTCTGCTTTACGCATCGGATAGTCTAACACCGTTGGATGAATGAACGTCGCCGACGGTGGCTGTAATCCTATCATGGACTCGGGCGCATTTGGAACAACAGACGTCACCTTGAACGATACGAACCGCGAGCTGTATCCATACATCGTCCGGACAACAGCGAAAGGCACTTTTTGCTCTTTCCCATTTCTCCTGACTGATTGTCCGCTTTAAGAAGCATTTTCTGACGGCTAGATTAATTTTTATTTGTTTTTTTTTCGTTTCGTGTGATTTCCAAAACCAGCTGCGACCTCCGTTGGATTTTATGAGTTGGCGTTTCACCGACGCCGAGTGTTGATGCAATAGACTCTCGTCCTACGTCCTCGAAATCGTCGCCGGTCGTTCGCAAATGCTCGGACTCCCGACTCCGTGCCTTCCGTACGTCGACCCTGTATCAAACCACACGGTCTGCACGGTCTCAAGCAACCGCACGTGCAACCGGTATCACGCTGCGGCGAACACGGCTCTCGACACACTTGTGAAGTGTTCGTGCTTGACGCGGGCCTGAATCCTGCATATGGCAACGATACCCTCCCAGACGAGAGCATCACACAAAGGGAAGTCATTGTCGTCCCTGCAGATAATTACCTGGATTATTGTCGTGAGAAAGTCACATTGGGGACGTGCGAGTGCATGGGACCGGCCACTTCAGAATACTCGATTTCGGACGTGCTGTGTTCGCAAGTTGCTAGTTTTTCCGTGATTGCTGTCAACGGCGTGGCGCAGTTCTCCAACATGTATGCCATGGGACCGACAGTGAGCTCTGCCTTCGATGCAGAAGGATATCGACTGAAATTCAGCTCATCAGGACTGTTACATCTGACCTTCGGAATTATTGTCACGGAAGGTGCGGGCTATTCCTTTGCTTCAGTACGAAGGTGAGGCTTATGGGTCGCTGGGAATGCGCTATCGCCTCGGCGTGCTGTTTAATGGACGGACACGACCTCGTCGTGTGGTGGTGGGAGTCGTGATCTTCGCCCGTAAATACGTACTGGTGACATTCGTGGTGCTCTTCTCGGACCAAGCGCGTTTGGGAAGCTATCTGAATATTTGGCTTCTGGAAGCGTGTTCCGTGCTGCACCTGTTTGTTCGTTCTTCGTACGCATTTTGGCAACAAGGCAAAACGGCCAAAAAGTACGCCGTGGACGCGCGCCGTACCAGCGACCTGACTTCGGCGCATAGATGGTACCAACGAAAAGCGCAAGAAGGTAGTTCGGCAGGTACATCCACCGTTGAAGGGTCGCGTGAGGGCTAGAGAGAAAGGGTGGCCAAACAAGAGAACGAGAGGGCGCAACAAAAACGATAGACGCACGAATGTGTGAACGCGAAAGAGAGTTTCTTTTTTAGCACTCAGGCAGCTAAAGCCCGAACCATCTCGGTATTAAAATCCTTGTCATCTCCCCTCAACACTATTATCGCCTCTCAGTAAGTACTGCTTACGCGAGAGACTTCATGAGGGCGTCACCCTGGGTCTGCGCAACGGCGAGAGCAGCGATGGCCGCATCCTTGTCCTTCTGGCGGATGGCGAAGTCGAGCTTCTCGACGCTCTTGAAGAAAGCCTTGGCTTCAGCCTTGCCGGTACCCTTGTTTTCGACCAGGTTGTTGATGTCGAAGCGCATGGTGCCGACCTGGCGGCGGAGCTCGTTGGCGGCCTGGGTCCAGTACGCCTTGTTGACGTAGGTGACCATGTCCTGGTCGAGGCGGGAGATGGACTCCTTCGCGCGGACCGCTGTCTGGGCGGTGGTCAGCTTCTGGAACGCGAAGCGGGAGGCACCAGCCTGGCGGGTGGACTCGGCGATGTTAAGATCGCGGGCCTGATAGGGAAACGGGAAAGGGAGTATCGATGTCAGACCGTGGTCACTGGTGACAAATTTGAGGAAACGAACGACGATGATTGATGAAAAAACACGCCGTTTCGTTTCAGGAAAACGCGGCGGATGGGGGTGTCAAGGTGGTGCACGTACCTCGTAGATAAGCTGGAGACCTTCCTTGTTGGTCACACGCTGGTCGGTGAGCTCGATGGAGTTGAGCGCGAGGGCGGGGGCCGCGTTGAGGGCGACAATGCCGGCGACGAGAAGGGACACAGCCTGCAAAGAGGAAGGATCGGAAAGACGAGAGGAGTCAGGGAATGATGTCTCGCTGGCAGGGTTTGTTTTACCCACCACCGCGCCGGGATCGCGTATGGGCGTTGTCATTCCCTCGCGTCCCTTGATAGCTAGGCCGGATTCCAATGAACCCGCATCGCTCGCGTCTGGTGCGACATCTCCGCTGTGTTTTCGACGCTCGCGGCGAGGTGGGTGCGGACGCAACCCGAAAGCACGCCACTTGTTAATATCCACCGCGATGGACGTTAATCGCGGAAACTCACCTTGGACTTGTTGTCGGACGCGGACGCCTTGACGACGACAGAGGCCTTGGACGCCTTGGCGCGGATCTGCACCTTGGCAACGATGGCCTTGCCGGTGAAAGCGGAGGTGGAGAGAGCAGCCATCTTGTCGGTGAGAAGGTGGAGGTTCGGTGTCGGGTGCGAGAATGGGCCGATTGCAACTCGGGACAGTGAAGAACTCGCTTTGCCGAGAGCGAAAGATTGACAAACTGATGGACCAATCAGAGGAAGAGGCGAATCGAGAAATGCAAAATACGGCCCAAAACCTGCGTTGGTTCACAGAATTGAAATACACAACACTACTTGCGCGAACTGAGGCGACTTGTGGCACCGAACGAACCTACCGCCTCCTCCTTCTCCTTCTCCAACGCAGATTTCCCCGCACCCCCCGATGCGACGGCATGTCGTCACTGGTGTTTTCCTCGTCTCGACAGGCGCGGTGGTAGTGCTACTGTGCCGCGCCGTGCACCTGCTCGCGCACGTCGTTTTGGCCAACCCACTCTCCTTTAACTCGACACCCGCGAACCTCCCTGTCAAAGTACGCGAGGCTGTTATTCTGGCGGTGCACGTGCGAGTGCCGGTGAAACGCGATCCGGTGGAACGAGTCGCGGTGACACAACTGGCGCGGGCGTGCGGCGCTTCGTTCACCACGGTCGCCGCCAATGCCGTCGACGAGGCACGACGGAACGTGGAGTCGGAACAGGTTGTGGAACTGGAACCTTTCGTGGTTTGCGAAAACGACGCGCGCGCGCCTTTGTCGCGAGCTGACACCGAGACTTGGCTTGGAAATCCCGGTTTAACGATCGTAGATGCGTCGCGAGACGAAGAGCGGGAGGTTCTCGGCCACGCGTTTGACGTGTTCAGCGGGATTTACGGCGCGGCGGTGAAATCTCGAGCGCTGCGTTTGCTGGCAGAGTCTGACACGTTGGACCGGGCTTGGATACTCGAACCCGACGTCGCGTACACGGGCGACTGGAACGACTTTTTCAAACAGTACGACGAAATGTATCCCGACCACGATTTGATTGCGGTGAACTCGACGAATTCGACGGGAGGAGCGAAGTGGACACACGCCAAATCGTGCACGCTGTGCGCAGACGGCGAGCCGTGGTACACCGCGTTTCTTCCCGTGTTTCGCGTGTCCAAAAAGCTCGCGAAGAAGTTGGTGGACGGACTCCAGGGAAACCTCACCGGGCATCACGAGGCGTTCATACCGACGACGTGTTCGCGCATGCCTGGATGTACGTGGGCGCCTGTGGAAAGCGCCGGTGTGTTTCGGTACCGGCCGGTGGTGGGCGATGTGGAGGCGACGCGGGAAAAAAAGCCGGGGAGACTATTTCATCCCGTGAAAACAGCCCCCGCTTTTCGAGCGCTGGTGGAATAAAACGGCAACGAGTGGTGAGTTTAAGAGGTGTCGTGTACTACTTACACGCGGTGCGGCTAATTTTGCTACCCTTCTACGGTCTCACCTGACTACAGTCTCAAATCACCAGTCCACGTGGTCTTCCAAATCTTGATACCGTCCAATCGTCGCGCACCGCTTCGCCTTGCCCGACAACAAAATGCTCCGCGCTGTACGAAGCCGCGCCGCGAGATCATCCTCACTCCCAGCTCCCTGTAACAGCGTCGGGACGATGTCCTCTAGGAGTTCCGACCCTAATCGTGCCATCAATAGACTGGTCTGAATTTTCTGCCACGTCAACGCCAACTCCGCGACGTGTGCGCGGGAACACCGCGGGGTGGGCGCGGGCGGCGCCGGCGGAGCGCCGTCGCGCAAATCGTTCCAGTACTCCTCCGGAAGCCAGGTGAGGAAGTAGTCCTCGCCAGTCTCTGAGGTGCTAGTGTGTCCCCGAGCGCGTTGGTCGAGTGAGGCGTACGCTTTCCGGTCGGGGTATCTCAATTTCTTAGCCTGTGAAAGAAGCGTGAGAAACGCGTCGCGACGACGCGACGCTCGCGCTTCGTCCGACGTCATCAAACCTTCAATCATAGGCGCGCACTCTTTCCACAGTCTCACCACGTTTCCCAGCGCGTACGCGGCGTCGCAAAGCTCTTCGGGACTCAGCTCGTCACGACGCAGCTTGCCCCAATCCACTTTCTCCATCGCGCTTTCAATCCACCCCATAGCGTCAAGCGCGGTTTGCGCGCGCGTCGCGGCGTCTCGAGCGTCGTCGTCGGCTTTCCCGCGCGCGACATTTGCGCGCCGGCCGTCCGCGACTTTCGACATGAACGATGCCGCAGCCGCTTTGGTTGGTGCGCGCACGTCCAGCAACGGTCCATCATCTTCGGACGTAATTCTCTCGTATCGCTCTTTGAGCTCGACAAACTCCCTGCAACGACGGCGTGGGGCGGAGAAAACGGAGAAACGTCATCAGTCAACGATTTGAGAATGCGCGAAAAGAAAGAGGTCACGCACGTGGCACAAACGTACCGTGGCAAACGCGCGCGTTTCGACGCCGCGTTAGGATTGACACCGGTATTGCCAGCCTGTGCATCTTCCGTCTCGGTTTGATACCTGCGGTGTTTGTTGGGACAAGGCGAGGTCAGGGTGGTCTGCGGAGGCGAAAAGTCCTCGGAAAAAGCAACACGCGCTGCGGATGACGCACCAACGCTTGACCGTTTGCTGCGCAGCTTCGTACTCAGCGCATGCTGCCTCGAGTGCGCCTGTCGCTCTGCTCAGGAGCAGGCAGGCGTTGCCCAGCCTCCCGTGAGCGGCTTCCATGGCGCCCGTTGCCCCGCGCGTTGCGCTATGTCGTGGCTTCTCCCAGCTTTCATCGTCGAGTTTGAGTTTCAAGTCGGTGGGGTGGTTATGGGCATTTTTTCTCCCGCGTTTGAGTTTTGCCGCATCAGACGCGCGCTCCTCCGCCCTTTCCAACCCGCGCGTCGACGTGCACGCAGGGTAGCAACTAGACGGGATGGGTAACCAACGCGCTCGCTCGCGCGGTCTTCGCCATGGCACGCGCAACATGTTCAGCCGCCCCTTCCGCAAGAAGGGTATGCTGAACGCGACCACGTTCCTCCGCACCTTCCGGGTACGTGCCTTCCCGCATCATCCGCGCGATGTTTCCTTCCGGAAACCGTCTCTCTGTGTGTCGATACGGCGCGAGCGACGCATCTACGGCGTGTAATGGTTGCAGTAGTGTGGGTTTCGTGTAGTCGCGCGGCTGTCTTTCCCAACCACCGTGTCTCCCATCCCCGCGCGCGTCTCGACGCCGGTAAACATCAAAGCTGACTTTTAGGGTTTATTTTTCTCCGCTCAACAGGTTGGTGACTACGTTGACATCAAGGTGAACCCCGCGCAGCAGAAGGGTATGCCCTACCTCGCGTACCAGGGCCGCACCGGTGTCGTGTGGAACGTCACCCCCCGTGCCGTCGGTGTTGAGGTTAACAAGCAGGTACGTGTCGCGCAGCCGCTCCCTTTCCGTCCGCGCGTGCAATCCGGGAAAATCGCGTCACGGTAAAAAACCCTAGAGAGGCATTGCTGACATTTTCCACTTTTCTCGCGCCACAGATCGGTGGTCGCGTCGCTAGGAAGCGCCTCCACATCCGCATCGAGCACGTCCAGCACTCCAGGTGCCGTGAGGACTTCATCAACCGCCGCATTGCGAACGACGCGGCGAAGGCGGAGGCCAAGAAGACGGGCAAGACGGTTGTCACCAAGCGCGCGCCCGTGGGCCCGCGCAGCGGATTCGTTCTCACAAACGTGAGCACGGAGATCCTCACCCCCATCCCGTACGACATCGTGCGTGAGGGTATCAAGTACTAATCAGCCAAAGAAATGGATAGTTAGTGCGGGCGGGTTGTAAAGGATAGAACACTTGCCAACTTGTCGTTACAAAAAGCGAATCACGCGGTCTAAACTACGGGTCCCTCTACTTTTCTAACTCGATTTGCCTCGCCGCCAGTTTCGCGACCATCGCTTTGATTCTATCCTGCAGCGTTTGCAACGTTTCCGTTCCGATTACTCGCGAGTCGGGTAGCGCACAGACGCTTCCGTCGTCTGACAGTTGCCACCCCAACGCTTCCATAGCAAGCGTACCGCCGCGAATCCTGACCGCATGCGTCACGTACGCTCTGTTATCAACGCGCAGCTTTCGAAACCGTTTCTCGTCTGGTGCGTTGGCGACGTTGCACGCGATTCTGTATACGTACCGAATCGCCTCACCAGCGAAATTGATATCCGGGTGCGTCTCCATCGTATCCAGCGCCACGCGGAGCAGAGCTAAGTCCGTCGTGTCACTGCGCGATGCCGTTTCGTCATCCTCCGCCACAGATGGGAATTCCAACTTTGCGGTTTTCATCCACGCCGGCGCCGTCGCCAGTCGCTCCGTGGCCCTCATTCGCCACAGCGCGGTGTCTCTTTCTGAAATTCCCAGATCCCTCAACGCGAGAAGTATCTTGGTCTCCACCGGTGCGGCGACCAGGTCGGCCGGTGTGCTTACCCCGGCGCGTTCCTCCAACCGCGCGAATACCGACGCGACGGTCCACTTCGCGTCGCCCGCGGGTGCTAATATATCAGCCATCACCTCGTCAAGCTCCTTCCCTCGCGCCACCGCGATCCACTCCAAAAGCGCGTCCGCGTTCACGCGTGCCGCGAGCATCACACGGTTCGTGTCAGTAGTGTCAAGCGCCGCGAGCGACTCTTGCGTCGCGATTCCCGCTTTAAGCAGTCGCTGCGCGACAATGGCACCGCCGACGATTGTGCACAACTGTTCGTCGGGTACGTCGCAGCACCGCGCGACGTCCATATCGTTCAACCCATCGGGCATGCGCCGCGTGAGCAAACACGAGACACACGAAAAGGATGAGTTTGTTGAGGCAGTTGAGGCATCGCCGACTTCGGGGGCCTTGCCTTTGCCTTTAAAAGGTGCCGACACTGTGACAGACCCGACTGGCTGGTCGCAGCACGTCCAGCGGCCCTCGAACGGTCCCTCTCCCGGAACCCGCCGCGTTTTCTCACAGCGGTCGCATATCAGAAGCGTGGAAGGCGATCGATCCTCCGGGACGTGAGCGCCGGAGGTGCCCAGTCCATCGGACGCCTCGCTCATCGATCGCGTCGATTGAAGTGACACATTCTGACTTGGAAATGGAGAAATTGGCAAAAAGCGAGCCTCGGACGTTCACAAGCAAACAGTCACAAAATCGGGAACACGCATCGGCCAATCGGATAAAATGGCGATCATGGGTGACGAACGAAACCAAAGGTTTGCCGGGGGGTGCCGATGGGACTTCCCCGCCCGAATGTTAGCCTTTGCACCCTATTTCCGCACACACGGACGCACGTGTTCGCACCCGTATTGGTGTCAGCATGTTCTCCGTCGCCATCACGACGGCCGTCCCCGCGCCCGCCGCCCTTTTGGTACGTTCGTCGCCGCCGCTTAATCTCATTTTATCCCTGAAGCCAACAGTTGTGTTCATCCATCATCTCATCAGATAACAACCTTCCAAGCACGACGCGGGCTGATCCGACACGGACTGGTGCCCCGA
>Ga0222710_1000417_pt1 | contig 19925 bp, 20 predicted proteins | sample AntAcemetage1696_FD_181143 | JGI IMG/M metagenome (GOLD analysis project Ga0222710, IMG submission 181143) | Saline water microbial communities from Ace Lake, Antarctica - #1696 | ecosystem: Environmental > Aquatic > Non-marine Saline and Alkaline > Saline | place: Antarctica: Ace Lake... | reverse complement strand
GGACGTCGCCAAACTCTCCTGGATGCCCCTCATGTTCGACGGCGACCTAAGCGACACGGATAAAAACTGGTACCAGGTACGTGTTTGGGGTTTCCCAAATCCAACGGCCACTGTTTGTCGATTGTCCGCCCGTAATTACGTAGTACACGCGGCCTTACAAGACTGACCTTTTTCGTGTAAAAATGGAAGGGGTACTGCAACAAGTTCTCGCAAGTCGCGCTGACGAACGCGATTGTGATGCCACTCACCGCCGGCGTGCCTGTTTTGAAGTGGTGGATCGGGAAGGCAATCAAAGGCGGGCTGGCGAAAACCCAGTACGCCCTGAACAAAGCCTACGCCCCGCCGCAGTACGAGATGAGCCAACGCGCCGCGATATTCTCGGCGACGCTTATTTATTCCCTGTTGTTCTCCTCGGCGGTGCCTCTGGTGTACCCGTATTTAATGGCCATGTGCGGCGGTTTTTTGTTGATGGACAGACTAGTGTTGGCGCAGTTCTGCGCCACGCCACCCAGGTACCGAGGGCGCATCTGTGCTTTTGTGATTCACAGCGTGCCTCTTGGGGTGCTAATGCACTTCGCCCTAGGTACGTGTTGGGCCTTTCCTAAATCCCAACACTGTTTGATGCCTCGGGTCGAGTGACTACTAGTAACAAGTGCACTGATTATAATCCAACTCTCTGACTGTTTGCTCATACAAGTTACTGACACTTTTCTTTTCCAATCGCTGTAGCCGTGTATACCTTCGGCGCTCGAGACTTACCCAGCTACGTGTTTGGCTCCGGGGAAACCGGGGAGTGGCAGGACTACGGCACCACGTTGACGAAAGACAGCCAGGCGGACATCGGCGCGCGGGTCACGAGGGTCAACGGGTTGATTCCGCTTTTGCTTTTTGTCATGACTGGCGCCGGCATGATTCTTTTCTACGGCGGGCTCTACCTCAAAAAAATCGCCAAGCGCGAAAACGGCGTCGAAGTGAAACCCCTGGAAGGCGCGCCGCCGTTCGCGGTGGCGCTCCAAGACGGGTTAGTGCAAGGCCTGCCTTCGTACGAGCTTTATGACCACCCCGAATACGCAGAGCTGTTTCCAAAGGGACACGCGGTTTGTAAAGGGCTTTGATTTGAAAGGCGGAAGGTGCTGTTTGTAATGTATTTATTGTTTTAGTCGTCTTTGTGGTGCCTTGCAAAACCTCTTGTTCCCTCTTCAGTCGGGTCTAAAATTGTATGGTATAATATTGCTATTGTTTAAAGTATCACGAGTTGTGTCACTACGCGGTTTATTTTCAATCTCTCTCCTTGCTCATCGCGTCCACGTGCACGTCGCGTTGTGTCCCGAACCACTACCGCGTTGCCTTCATACGCGGCGACGTACAGCGGCGTCCAGCCGTCATCCTCCGCCTTTTTGACGTCGGCCCCCAACTCGATCAGCACCCGGACAATCGCCTCGTGGCCGTTTTGAGCGGCGATGTACAGCGGCGTCGTGCCGTCATCCATCGCCGGGTTGACGTGCGCCCAACTCGATCAGAGCCCGCACCACCGCGTCGTGGCCGTCGCGAGCGGTGCAAAACAGCAACGTTTTGCCGCCACTCATCGCAGCGTACCCGCACGTCTCCGCGTTCCACGGGCATCCGTTCGCGCGCGCCCAATTCAGCACCTTGATGTGCCCGCGTATCGCCGCCCCCCGAACGACATCTCGTCCCATGGGCAGCCGATCTCGCGCAACCACTTCAGCACCTCGAGCTGCCCGCCGTACGCCGCGGCCTTGCACAACTCTATGTTAAACGTCACACGACCGCGCCGATGCAAATTCTGCAGCGTGCCTAAGCATCCGCGCTCCGCGGCTTCGGCAGGCTTAAGCTCGTTGAACGAACCCTTCTCCCCGATCGCGTCGCGCATCACCTTTCCGAAATCTCGGAAACCCGCGAGTTCTGTGGGTGAATAGGACGGAGCTCGCCCGTAGGCGGAGTTCGAGATGGCTACTGGCGCGTCGACATGACCCGTGGCAGTCGCGTCACGACCGCGCGCGGGAGTGACGGATCAACGCTCGGGTTTTGGGACCATCACGGAGGGTGGCACATGGCGCGGAAGGTGCGCAGGTGTGTTGTGATCTGTCCCCAAGTATTTTTTCTTCTTTTCTAGATTCACTTTCTTCATCCCTCGTGCAGTCTCGGTCGCGCGTGGTGTGTTTCACGCGCGACTGTGCACTGTCACGCGCGATGTCGTGCGTCGCGGGGTGCTTTCCGTGTGCGGTCGTGTGTAACGCGTCGCGCGTGTGTCAAACCCTTTCGTCGCGAGCGTCGAATCGAGGGTTCCTCCGGAAAAAGCGACACGATGCGCGCCCGTTTTTCGCGCGCGGTCGCGTCGTCGTCGCACCCTGCGCCAAGTCAACACCTGCCGACTCGGTTCCCATGACCCGGCGTGAAGCACGTGACGCGCATTTCTCTACGCGTCACGCGAAACTGGTGGGCAATGAAAACGGCGCCCGGGTTTCGCGGGACACCGCGCGCGTAGGCCTGGCCGTGGAAACGGTGCGTCTCGCCGGCGGCGTGGAGACGGTCGTGCGTAGGGCGCTGGAGCTGTCGTCACGACCGGACGAGCGCTGGCTCGAAGCCGCGCTTGGGCTGGCGAACGCGGCGAACGTGGTGGCGAGTGAAAACACACAAAGTGCGTCCAAGGCGCTGGCACAGAGAACCGCGAAAGAGGAAGGAGAGGTTGAGGGGAAAGGGAAAGCATCTGGGAAAGAGAAACAAGAGAAATCACAGATTGAACCGAACGCCTATGATGAGGAACCATCCTCCGCCGCCCTGTTGGAAAACAAGTTCCAAGAGCTGTCTCTGGTGCACGGCTCGACACAAAGCGTAGTAGCTTCAATCGAGGCTAAACTGAAAAAAAGACTCCTCCACGATGAGTGGCTCGCCTCGATATCGGCGATAGCGTCGGTGGATTGGCGCCGCGACCGGAAGAAACCGAAAACCAAGGCGAAGGTGCGGGGCTTTTTTGTTTACCGCGTTCCGCCTCCCTGTTTACTGCACTGTGCGAAGTACAGTATACCCTTTCCAATCCCTCATAGATGGCAAGTAGACTGTTTGCCCATACAGTACACCCATACCTCAAGATTCAAGACTGACACTTTGTTTTACCCGTCGCAAGGACCGGCGGTGCAACGCCCCGAAAGCGAGGCAGGGGTGGGACAAAGTTGGCATGCGTTTGTGGCGCGTGCGTCTGTGCCTGGGGTGCGACCGTATGCTACCCAGTCGCGACTTGATTCGGATCGCGCGGGTTGATAAGGCGAAGGATGTTGGTGTTGACTCAACGGGAGGCGGTTCGATTCCGGAAGGAGGGGACTTGGGTGAAGTTTCAACTAAAAGTAAGAACAAAGGGGAGTCGAAAAACAACGCGCGGCAGCAGTTCGTCGTGGCCCTGGATGTTTCGTCGCTCCGTCTCGGCGACCTGGATTTAGCAAAACTGGTCGCCCCGAACGGGCCGTGCGACGCGCTCACGGATGAGCACGATGAAAGTGCACACGCAGCACACGCCATGGCGGACGGAACGGCGTCGTATGCGCAATTAGTGTCCACGACGGATGGCGCGAATGATGATGCGAGTAACGATGCGTCGCAAAAAATCCAAAGCAGAAAAACTATACTCCCCCGGCGTCTGCAAGGCCGGTCCCTTTACCTGTGCCGCCGAGGGTACTGCGCGCGAAAGGTTGTGAAGACCAAGGGAATCAAACGCGCGCTGCGAGTGGGAAACGCTGATTTGACTGTTTTCCACGAAGCGCTTGTTTTGTTCTGCGTCGCGGCGGAAAAAAACGACGGAGTCGATTCTTCCAATTGGAAATCCGTTCGCGAACCGGGAGCGCCGTCGCGGTGGGAGGAACACACGGTTATCGTTGATTCGGTGACGGGCAGGGAAGTCGCGACGGAAACGGCGACGCGGCTGGGGGTTGCGGAGAGGCGGACTGCTTTTGGGGGGGGGGCGATTGACGATAGTGGCGCGCCGACGCGGCGGTAAGAGTTGTGACTGAAATGGAGAACTGCTGCAGGTTCTCTCGTCTGATTTTCAAAATTTTCCTCTCAGTGCGCGTTTTGTGCAATAACACCCTCCTCGATCAAGCCTTCCCGTGAGAATTGGGTGAAAAAAAGACCCGATGGCTGTGGCGATGAATCCGTTCCTATCAATCCAGCTGCTAGTGTGTAAAAGGTCGTTGCTTTCGCAAGATTTATTTATCCCTCGATCGTGGGTCCCGTCGCGCCCGCGCCCCTCCCCAGCACTGCGCCGCGCGCGACCGGGAGTGTTTCCGGGCTGTGCGTTTCTGCCATCGGTGCCTTGCGCGACGTCAGCTCCGGACATCTTCCGGAAAGGCACGGACGTTTGGACGGTGACGCTGTTCCGTTTGGGACGAACCGGAACCAAGACGTGCACATCACGGGGGTGTTGAACTCGTCGCGGCTTTTCGTGATTGCACCGGGGGGGGTGTCGGGAGAACTCGTTCCAAGGCTTCGTGTGCAGGTAATTCACGTACGGCCTAACACCACCTTACACAACCCTTTCACACACACCAGTCTCACTGAAACCACGGCTACGAATGTCGCAAACGTACGGCGCCACGCCGGGCGGTACCCCCGCGACCGCGGGTGGCGCTGCCGATGCGGCCCCGTTGCTTGGCAAAGGACTGAAAGGCAAAAAGATCGGCGGCGCCGAGCGGTTGTGGATGGACATGTTCATCGCGGTGGTCTCTTTGGTGGTCATCGTGGGTACGTTCTTCGTAACAATCGAACTCATGAACTACGAATACAAAAGAACCACGTTTGAGGTGTACACGGGTTGTTTAGCGACGGTGACCGAGCAGAGGCTGAAACTCGCTGGGTTTGACGTAGCCAACGACCCGATTCAGTCCGTCTACGTGGTTCCTTCAGGCGCCGCGCCGGTCAAGATGGCGAAAGCGAAGGATGGCAGGCAAGGGGTGTTCACCGTGCAGACCTGGATGCCAACCAGTGAGTGGAGCTTCGCGGTGGCGGGTTCTCACGACCGCGAAACGGTCGCGACGTTGTTTTTCGAATCGGGAAATGCCACGACGAGCCCGTTGGCGCTGCCGAGGAACCACCGGTGCGCCACCGAAACCGGACCAACCGGATTGTTCACGAGACAGCTCACCGATGACCAAGTCAGTAACGGGGGTTTTGTGTCCCTCGTGTTTGGGAGTTGTGACTGGTCGTGCGACAGCGCGTATCCTCCTGAAACTGCAGCCGGCGGAAAGGATGAGATGTCGGGCGACGACGTTTCGTTCTTCGATGCAGACGCGGACCCGACGAACCGAGCCGCGGCGTCCACCACGTCAACCGGCGGCGAGCGCTTCTCCTCACCGCCCGTGTACCCGGGCGCGCCGGACACCACCGCGGTGCTTGATTTGGACGTGGACACCAACGGGTTCATGGTGTTGCCCGACGGGATTCCGTCGGGGGTGGTGTTGATGGAGGGGGGAAGCGAACAGCCGTTCACGACACAAAGGGCCGCGCCGGGGGGGCATTCCATGGGGACAGTTTGATCGGTCTGCCGGCAGTCTAGCAGTCTAGCAGTCTAGACGCATTCCCGCGTTTGACAGTGAGCCACGCGGGCCGCGCGAAAGAAGAAATCTGTTCTGAGGTTCTTTTTTGAAACTTTCGCGGTTGTGCGTTCCTAGAAGAGTTTGTGACCAAGACCAAGACGTCACGCACTTATTTCTCCCTTGCCCTTCCTCTTCACGCACGTACGCCTCACTTCAACACTCACGCGGTGGTCATGGCCGTCTCCCCATTCACGTCGCGCGTTCGTTTCGCCGTCGCGCGAGGGGTCCGCCCTCGTCGTGTAGAGAGGAACCGCCGCAGCGCTTCACTTCGGGAAAACAGTCCTGTGGTGTGTCGTGGCTTTTCGCAAAAAGCGGCTCGTCGTCTGGGAAACCCCAAAACTTCCTTTCCTCGCTCCGAAACCGTCGCGCCCGCGGTGGTCGGCGGTCAAACGCAGCACCTCCTCCCGCGTGTCCACCAGATACCCGTGCGATCCGTCACGGCTAGCGCGACTGACGACGCAAAAGACCCAAAGGCGACGTGGAAGGACGAACACCTCCCGGCTTCGGTTCTTTTCGATACGTTGGACGAAAAGCTGCGGTTGCGGAGAAAAACCGAAACCACGACCGAAGACGTATCCGCGATGGAAACCGTGCTGGGCATGCACATGAGCGAAACCGCGGCCCGTATCATCGCGACTGACTTCGTTTCTTTGGGCATTGACACGCCTGGCAAAATAAAACGAGCCATCGTGACGAGATCGCTCAGACTACTGCTCGTACAGTTACTCGCTGTTTTAGCCAACGCGGCCGCGGCGTACGCGATGTTCCTCCTGTTCCAAAACGCCCAGGTCGTGACGAGCAACGTGTTTGAAACCCCGGGGGCGTACTTCACGACGAGCGTTCTGGAAAACTCCACGAAGGTGATATCGGGTATCGTCGGCGCGTCCTTCGCGATCGAATCCGTCGCGCACCTCGCGATCTTCGTGACGTTCCTCGCGAACACGATTTTCTTCGCCTTCGCCGATCTCACCAAGTTCGGAAACGCGGTGTCGCATCTTTCGTTGCTGAGCCAAACGGGAGGTGATGTGTCGAGCTCATCGCCGATCTCGGTGATCTCCGTGCCAGTGTTTTCCACCGCGAAACGCGCAGGTACGTAATCCCTTTCTCAAATCCAGGCACACTGTTTGCCCACACGAGGACTGACACTTTTCTTTCACAAGCACAGTGGACGTCATCGCCGCTTCCAAGAGATTGTCCACGCTGAAACTCGCAGTCGACGACGCGTTGACGAAAAGGCAATCGTCGTTGTCAAACTCCGACCTCCTCGCGGGCGCGTTTGTGCTTTCCGTCGCGGAGGCTGAGCTCGGGTTCGTCCCGTCTGAATTTGGGATGGACGAAAAAGACGCCATTGCCATAGGTAAAAGGCCTTTCCCAACTCCAAATCTTGGACGACTGTTGTTTGCGCATACAAGACTGACACTTTAGTTTCCACAATCAGGCGCCGTGTTCGCGGACCAAGACCGCAATTTCGACGGGCTCGTGGACCAAACCCAGCTCGTGGCGATGGTCAAGCACCTTTTGGATTCGACGTCCGCGGAGCTGTTGTTCGATTTAGATTGGAACCCGGACGATTCCTACGACGCCGCGTTTTTGTTCAACTCTCTCGACACGAACGGTGATGGGAAGGTTTCGTTTCAAGAGGTCGTGGCTTGGTGGAGGGCGAACATTTTGGACGCCGAAAAGAAAACCAAAACGAACAAGGAATTCGATCCAAACGAAACCTTCCACGAGAGCCTTTTAGTGGGGACGCGGGGCCCGTTCGCCGCGCTCGCCGGGCGCAAAGCCGAGTTGGCGAAGGAGGCGCCCGCCGCGGGCAGAACCTCGGAGATGACTACTGTACGCTCTGACGACGCGGTCGCTGAAACCGGCACCAACGCTACTGCAGTGAGTCTTGACCCAGTGAACAACTCCCTTGACCCAGTGGTGGACGTGTCACTCGACGACGCCGCCGCCGACGACGCGCCGAACGACGCGCGGACGATCGCCACGCAAAGCGCGTTTTCCGCGGGGGACTAACGAATGAAGAAAAAAGTCGGGTTGTCCCCTACTGGTAGCGTGTGAAAGAAGAAGAAAGAAGAAGAGACAGTTGAAAAGAAACGTAAAAACATTCCAGAAAGACTCGTATTGGACGCAGTATTGATGCTGTGAAGTGCTTTGCAAGGATGCACAACAACTCTACTCCGTCAAAATATGACTACTCCTCCCCCCTAAATGTGTGCAGCTTGCTCAAGCAACGATGTGGAGGCGAGGGAAACGCCCTCGACTTCAAGCAACGGTTCCAAGTCCAGTTCCAAAATCGAACACGGGTTGACGATGTCGAATTTCTGTAGGACGTCGGGGTGAACGATGCCGAAGACGCCGATCTTTTTGTTATCCCGCATCACGTACGCCTGTCGCCCGGGGAAGTAAGTAGGTTCGTCTGACTCCACAACTTCGTACCCCGCGTTCTTCATGCCGCCCGTCCCGGCGGCGCCCGTGACGACCATGATCCGATCCAGCACGCCGTGCACGACTTCGAATCCCGATTTCTTGTCACTAAACAGCACGAGTAGCCGCCGACTGTTCCGGGCGCCCACGTCTTTAGTGCCGTCAATCAGCACCACGTCGCCAACCTCGAAAAGCTTGGAGGGAGTTGGCGCGTCTTTGTTCGCCCCCATGGCTTTCAAGACGCCTTGTAGCAGGGACGACCTTGCGACCTGCACGTCAAGCCCGGAAGGGTTCGCCACGATCGCGGCGCAGTTCCCGTCGTCCGTTCGCGACACGTTTTTGAAGTTGTCGTCGTGGGAACAAAGAATCCAGGTCAGGACTTCGGAAAAACCGAGCATGGCCATTTCATTTCTCACCAAATCCGAAAAGTGATTCAGCGGCTGCTGCGACCCCACCGTGTTGACTGGCGGTATGGTCCACTCGATGTTGTTGTACCCGTGCGCAATAGCCACGTCCTCCGCGATGTCGCACTGGTGAAGCACGTCGCTCCTGATCGGGGGGACCTCCACTCTTAGCGTACCGTCGGCGTTCAGCTTGGTGGGCAGCTGCATGCGGCAAAGCAAAGTGGCCATATCCCTTACGATGGGTAAAAGAAAGTGTCAATCTTGTATGGGCAAAAAGTGAGGCGGGATTTGTAAGTGCAACACGTACCTAGCTTCGATGTTTACTCCGATCCTCTTGTTGATGTAAGCCGGGTCCGCCTCCACGAACCGAGTCATGAAGTCGGGGTAGGTTTTCGACTCACCCATCGCGTCCACCACGTCCACCGGCTCCGCTGTTTTCGTGTGCCAGGAAAAGGGTCAGTCGCGAGTTTTACTGTATATCGCGATGTATTGGACGATGTATGGACAACAGTCAGGGTAATCGGTCGGAACAGTCACCAGCTGAGAGATAAAACAGTGCACTTGTGACGTATGTAGTGCACTTCCTTTTGATGACTAGTGGACGTCAAGAGGGGCGGTAAACAGTGTGTAGGATTTGGGAAACCCTACGGCCGTACCTGCGAATTCGGTCGCGGAGTATTGCGAAAACGCCGCCACCATCGTGTTCAGCACGATCTTGGCTTTGTTAAGATCCGTGGCGGTGCACTCGATCAACACGTCGGTTGTTTCCAGACTAATCGCGCTGTGCGCGCCGTTGATTAGCGGCGGCAAGGACAGCACCACCCGGTTCGCATCGTACAACACCGGGAAAACCGCGCTTCCTTCCAGGATGTGAAGGAAGTGTTTCAGTTTCTGGTCGGTTTTGTCTGTGTTTGGAAAAGAAAAGTGTCAGTCTCGAGTATGGGTGTACTTCGTAATGTGTATGAGCAAACAGTCGGGCGTACTCGGGCCGAACAGTGCGTTTGTGACGTATGTAGCAGTTGCCAGTAATAGTAGTGCACTCAAAGAAGGTCCGTAAACAGTGTGTCATGATTTGGGAAAGCCCCAACACGTACAGTGTTCCATCAAACCCGCGGCGGTGAATTTTTCACTCTGCTTCAGCGGAACGAACTCGATATCCTCCGGGGCGTGCGCTTCGTACGTGAACGGCGCGGTGACCGTTGACAGGTCGTGCGTTCCAATCGCAACCAGGGTTCGTTTGCGGCAGATGTTCTGGTGAAGCTTGTCTTGGAGGTCGATGAAGGAGTCGTACCGGGCTTGGTCGAACTTAATTCCTCGCAAAACCGCGCACACGATGAACGGTCTTACCAACAAAGTTTCCGGTTTCTGGATCATCTTTTGTCGAGGCGCGCCGTTCACAGGCTCCACTAGTCTGAAGGTAGGCGTGGGGCACCGCCCTAGAAACACGTTTAGCGCCTTACTAATACCCTCGTGGCACAACAAGTCGTACCGGTTCGCGGGGATGTCAATTTTGTAAATCACGTCGGAGCCGTCGGCGCCGGTTTCGCCGGCCGTTTCCATCGTCGTATCATCCTCCTCTTTTTCCTTCCCCAAAAACTTCGAGTTCATCTCCTTCTCCGAAGTCACCTCATCGAGTTCGATGCCAAACTCAAAGCAAAGCTCGTCGAACTCACGTTCCGTGTACTGCTTGCCTAGCGCGGCGAACAGCCGGTCGCGGTTCAGGTTCACGGTGGGCTGTGAGGGTTGATAGGAGGGAACGCGGGATGGACGGGGGATGGAAATGAATCAGACGCAATCGAGGTGATGGTTGGCACGAGGGTCAGCAGATGTTCAAGGTTGGTGCAGTGTAGGTGCGTGCTTGCGTTCGAGGCACCGCACGTGTCGCGTTTGAAAACCTCGCCTTCACACAACCGGCTCGTGTTCCATCCGTCGTCCCGCGTACGCGTCGTAGGTGCCACCACCGGATCACGAGCACTTTGCACGAAGACGACCCGCGATGCCAGCCACCGCCGGCGCTAAAAAAAGGAGAAAAGCACGCGACGGCGGCCGTTGCGATCGATCGCGAAGCATCTGCTCGGCGTGCGTGCTCACTCCGCACGTATAGACGTCTGGAAGAACTAAACACTCCACGTGGCACGTACCATGACGACTGCGCAACTCGCGTCGTCGCGAGATCGCTGACGCGCGGGAGTGCGCGGCGGAAGTGAGGTGTGAGGTGCGGACGATCGATTAGCATTTTGCGGTAGTGGTCGGATCTTGCGCTGAAACACGAAACGAGTCTAAACTATTGCCGCTGCTGGCACAACCGCTACTACATCCACCTACTTCCTATCGTACCTCCGCGTCCGTATTCGCCACCGGTCGTTCTTTTTTTCTTCCGCTAGTATGAAACCCCAGTTTGGGTCCAACTCAGGCCTTTTGTGCGGGGTCAGAATTAACAGGTGGTCGCACGACACCGCGAGCATCATGACGAGCGTGGGTAAAAAGTCTTTTTCGCAGAGCTGTTTTTGTGAACGAAAAAGCGTCAGTCTTTTTTCCGTGTTGAGTATTGGTGTGCTGTATTGGGCGAATGGCAAACAGTGGGCAAACAGTCGTGTACTCTGGACAATCGGCAAACAGTGCGTATGTGATGTGTGTAGTGACTTCCTTTTAACGACGGCCGTGTACTGCAACAGTCACGGACGGGGCGGTAAACGGCCGGTGCCTGGATTTGGGAAACGCGCAACACGTACGTGCATGGCGAAGGAACAGATCACGGTTTTCCATTTTCGATCCGCGACGTCGCCGTTTGAGATGTCTTGAAACGACCAGTCCTGACACTTCTTTTTAATTCGGTGGTGGTACGCCTGTTGTGTGTACGGGTCACACGCGTCTATTCGTTCGAGTGGAATTCCGGCTTTAATTAGGGCATCGGTGACCTCGCCGCTGCCGCAGGATAGGTCTAAAATTCGGTCGCCATCTTCCGAGCTCGGGTCGCCGACAACAAGGCCTTTGAACAATGCAGGCCACGTCCGTATGGCGTCGTGAATCGATTCCCGAACCCCGCCGTCGTGGGGATTTACATAGCTAGCACCCTGCTCGGCGTAGTACCCCTCCGCGCCGTCGGCGTTGGACGCGTACGCGTTGCGAACACCTGGGTGATGGGTGGGAGTGAGGCGAGTGGGTCAGGATGAGAAATACTTTTCACGGATGCTGTCGGCGGTGTCGGCGGTCCGTCCGCGTTGGAGGAAATCGTCCGCGTTCCAACACGTCCGCCGGTGGTTTCAAGCCAAAACCCGTGACGTACCTGAAACCCCCGACGGAGGCTTGCGGTGCATCGCCTGCCGTTCCACGAAACGGCAAGGCACACACGCGCGCTCGAGTGAGGGGAGAGTGAGGCTTTCGGGATGGAGGTCCGGATGAAAATATAAAGCGATTTATCTTACAACTCTTCCAACTACACGTAGAGACGTCTGTATCCGCGCACGCGCACGTCATACGTAGCAACACTGCACAGCCCCAAACTAGATGATCATCACGACCCCTTCGTGCAGCATGACTTTATTTTCCCGCTGCAGCATGTCAAGGAACGCGACGATTTCGGAATCGTTAAACGCGGCGGCGTCGGGGTGTTTCACTAACGTCGAAACCGCGGCGCTTTCCAGGTGTTCCTTCGCGAAGTACGTGCCTAAAAATCGCGAAAACGACTTGTACTTTTCCCTCATCTCGAGCTGGTACGCGCTGTTGGAAGCACCCTTTATTTGTTTCTTTTTATCCCCACCAACGGCAGTGGTGATAGTCGTGGGAGCAGTGCTACCTTTGGTGGGTAAACCTCGTTCCGGTTCCTTCCCGTGAGGTTCCTGAAGTCTCGCGGCATCTCCCGTTCCCTTCGCGGGTTTCTTTCGCGCCGCATCATCTCCCGCGTATACCTCGATACCTTCAATCTTTCTCTTGTTGTTACCTTCGATCTTCTTTTGTTGTGTGTCACTGAGAACAACGTCTTGACTTAACTCCTGACTCGTCGTATCCACGTCGTCAGTATCGTCGTCACTAGAGGTGTCGTCGTTTGATTCGTCGTCCGAGTCCGATTCCGATTCCGAAAACACCACGGGCGCTTCTTCGGTTTCGTCGACGCACTGGTCCGCGGTGTCCAAAACGTTGCGCATCACGGTTAAGTACGGCGCCATGGATGACCCGTACACTCCGTTCTCTCTTAACGCTCTTAGTTCTGCTCGCAGGCTCTTCACCGGGCAACTCACCACCACGCAGTTGATGCTGCCCTTGACAAGCGGCCAATCAAGTAAACCTTGTTTTTTGAAAACAAACAACGTCCTTAACTCGCCCTCGAAGTACTCCATCCACTCGCGTAACGAGTCCGGTAGCTCTTGGGTTTGCTGCTGTGTCGGTGCCGTGCCGTCAGTAGTACCACTAGGTTGCGACGATACTACTCTTGGTGCTTCCTCATCACAGCACACCTGCCTTGCCTTCGCAGGCGAAACGGGTTGCGTCTGCGTCGTCATCACTTTTTCCTCCTCGGGGGTGCACTTCACCCCAGGCTTGTGCTCTGTTTCCTCCACCGAGTTGCTCTTGTCCGACAAAACCACGGGTTTGGTGTTCATCACGTGTGTGTCCCTGAACGTACTCTCGGAGTCACCGCGCTTCCGAATGGACCTCGCGGCGCACGGCGGGCGACGCGAGGAGTGACGAGCTAGGCCACAAGATCTCCATTTCAAAAAACGGGTTCCTAAAACTTGAAATCTGTCGAGAAAAAAACTCTCGTTGCTAGTAAGCCGCGGGCAGTCCGGGTCGCGCTATGGCGATTGGTGGCCCTGGTGATGGGGTACTCGAGACTATGGACCTGGACCCGGAGCTCGTTCACGACCTCGGGTTGTACGAACTACACGACGAATTTATCGATGGCGACCCGCTAGGTGCGTGCGGATGCCGTCCGCGCAACCGCGAACACCCAAAACTCAAATCTCTCGGAACTGCGAAACGACAAAAGCGACACATCGGCGATACCGAACCCCCGTCGCCTCGCGAGGCGTCCGTCACGGCCCGGAAAGCGAACACCGCACGCGCGACAGAAACAGTCACCAGTGGAAGCACCACGTGTACGGTTTCAATTGTGCCTCCGTGACGCATCCCGCTGACCATCAACCCGACTCTCTCTGGTGAATCTGTCGTCTTGCCTCTGTTTCGACTCTTTCTGTTGACTCTCTTTGTCGAAAAAATCATCACCATCACGCCAAAAACGCAGAGCGTCTGCGCGGCGACGTACAAACGCATTTAGAGATTGGCGAGCGCGGTTTGCCGAAGTGTTCCCAGAAAAAGAAACTGCTAGGCAAACTGGTGAGCTTGCGTTTCGCGGTGGAGAGACGGGCGGTGGTGTGTCTGTGTGACTGGCGAGACGGGGATGCGGCGAGGAATGCGAATCAGAATGAACACGACGAGAATGATTCCGCGGACGAATCTTCCGACGCCGACGCTTTGGCAAGCCTTCTCACTTGTTTCGGCGACGCGGACAAAGTGGAGTGGTTGGGTTCGTCGACGAGACAGAAGAAAGGGGAGCGTGACACCAAAGAGGCAAAAAACAAAAGCCACGACCCTTGGTGGTTCGCGGATTGCGCGGTGGTGGTCGTGTCCGCCGCGAAGCGCGAGGAAGACGCGAAGGACGAAAACGCCAAGGACGAAGAAAACGTAATCGTAATCGACGCCACCGAAAGCCACGCCGACGCTCGAGAGACGAACCACGTCTCGACGCAACACCCGGATGATGCGTTTTTCAGACCCGAGCGGAATCGAACCTCGGACCGAACGGGTGATGAAAACCCAGACAACGGAGAATCCCCTTCCTGGGGCTTTCCCTACTTTGGAACAACGGGAACGCGAACCGAGTCACCCACAACACCCTCGTTCCTCTCACCACGAACCCTCCACGGCGTGAACCGTTTGGCGAGCCAACTCACGGAGCGGAGTTGTTTGTTCGTGGTGGTGACGAATTGCGACGGTTTGCACGGGCGCCCAGACGTCGCCGAGGCGTTTGTGTTTGTGCAGAAAAATACAAAAATCGTCTCCGGTAACGTGTTTTGTTTGCCCGCGACTCTGGTTGAGGAACGGGCTTTTGGCAAAAAGTGCGACGAAAACAAAAACCGATGGCGATACGCCGCGAACGGCTGGTACCGGGAATGGGCGACGCACCGCGCGTCGACCCTGTGGCCTTTCTATTCCGAAGCAAGGAGCACGATTCGGTTCTGGGGGACACTCGGAGCGGATGCTGACTTCAGAAAAGAAACGACCGAAAAGGCAAAGGTTGACGAACGCGCTACGGCTTCGGACGGCGTCGCGCCGAGGTCGGCGGCGGAGGCGGCGACTTTTGAAACCCTGAATTCAACCAGAGGTTATACTTCTGATTCTACAAACACAACGCCGTTTCTTTCCAAAGCAAAGAGCGGTACGCACAAGGGCGGTACGCACCAAGCCGCCCTGGAGCTCGCGTCCTTAGCTGCGTTGCGTTCGGTGGGTTCTTTTCTGAGATGGTCAATAGAAGGCCGCCCCGAGCTCGGCATCAAAGGCGCTCCCGACGTCGCGACGGCGCGGCTGCGAGCCGACCCGACTTTAACCAACAGGCACGGGTTGGGGCTTTCCCAAATCCAGGCACACTGCTTACTGCCCCGTTCGTGACTGTTTTGTAGTGCACCCCGTCATCACAAGTGCACTGTTCGACCTGATTAGATTCCAACTCTCTGACTGTTTGCCCATACTCAAGCCTCGCGACTGACCCTTTTCTTGTGTACACAAACAGGACGCGCTTAGCCACGACTTTGTACGGCTACAGCGCCTGCGAGTTCACCGCGGGTTTCGTTTTGTCCTGGGCTGTACCGGGTCCGCTCGCGGCGCACGCCGCGCACTTCACGAACCGGTTCCGCGTGTGTTTTGCCGTCGCGGCGATGTCCGGAGTCTCGGTTTTGACCCCGCAAATCGCCGCCGCTGTGTTGGCGATTTGCGCCGGGGCGGACGGCTTTGCGACGAAAAACGCGAGTTACGCAGAAGCTGTTGACGCTGCTGATCGTGGTGCTGCTGCTGACGATGCCGATACAGTTCATGCGGACAAAAATAACGCAGAATCGAACGACCGTAGCACCACCGAAAAGGTATCCTTACTCGCGTCCCTGCACTCCTCGTTGCGTCGCGCCGCGCACACCAGCGACGCGTTACGGCGAGACGCGATGCAGCGCGCGCGCAAGGTACGGCCGTAGGGCGTTTCCCCAATCCAAACACACTGTTTGCCAACCAAGACTGACACTTTTCGGTTACAATCACAGGTATATGCGGCGGGCGGCGACGCGGTTTCTGCGGCGGACAGGAACGCGCTTGCTGTTTCGAAAAAGGTTCACGAAGCGGTTCTCAGCGCAGCGACGCGGGAGGTTGGGTTTTTCCATCGCGACGGACGGGTGGTGAATCGATTGTTCGTTTCTCCCAAAGCCGCCGCCGACGACGCGGCGTCCCGTGTTTATCTCTATTTGCTTGCAAAGAACACCGCCGCGGAGGTATCAAAAGTCGTGTGCGGCCCAATCTGGCTCGCCGCAACGCAGGCGGATCTCGTCTCCGTGATCGCCGGCGCGATTAGCGTGCACGTGTGCAACGCCAGTTTGCGTGTGTTTCTGCCTGCGAGGGGGGTTCCCTTGGACGGTGGTGACCTTGGGTACGTCGACGATTTGGTCGAGGGCGACGGAGGTAAATCAGGAGTCGCGTCGTTAACTCCCGATGCGATTTACAAAGACACCGTCTCTACCGTCGCCGCGGTGACGTCGTCGGTGACATCCGCTGTGAGTTCTGGTTTTGTTTCGACGCAAAGCGCGGCCCATGACGTTACCAGCGGTTTCACGAAATGGGCGTCGCGAGCAGTGCGCGCGGTGCGCGGAGACACCCAGGAGACGGCGCCGACGCTTCGCGATGAAATCGGCGAGACGCTTTTGCGTTTGGATTCGGACTTATTTACAAACGACGCGAGCACAGGCGAGCAGTTGGAAAGTACCCACCACTTGCCGCAAAATCTCGCGACTTGCAAAATAACCCTCTCGCGCGACGCACTGGTGCGCGTGGTCATCGACCCGAATGTGCAGTCCCTCGCGCAGCGGCCAATAATAATAATGGCCCTGATGTCCGACTCAGAAACCGCGCAATTTGTGACTTGCGAAAAAACGCGCAAGGTGCTGCGTTTGTTGCGGCGCGAGGCGGGCGACAATTCGGGCGACGCGGATAACGACGAAACCGTTGCCGACGATGACATCGACGCAGTGCTTGTTTCCGCGAAAAGAGTGTTGGAGGTATTGCTGACCTCTGGTGACCCAGATATCCTTTCATGTGCGGCGAAGCATGGCATTTTGGATGGCACTACCGAGGAGAGCGAAGAAGAGACGACGCGACAAAACATTCAAAACCACGAAACCGCGAAATCGCAGCGATACTCCGGGTATCACAACGCCGTCGCGACCGTGCGGGAAAAATACAGCACCAAACCCGATACACGCGAAGCAGCGCGTGAACACGAAGCGCCAGGCAAGCCACCGGAGCCCGAAAAGAACTGGTACGACTTCACCCGCCAGCATCCGTCGTTGTTTTGGACGTGACGCGCGGCGTCGAGGAACCGGGAAAGGCGCGAGTAAACGCAGAGAGTCTGGCCAAAACTACCGTGTTGCTGTAAATCTATTGCTGTAAATACTAAAACTAAACCCTAACTACTCTATACTACGTATCAAGTAACGCGTCGTAACCCTCACTGTTCGCCTATCAAAACCCCGTGCTTCGTCGCCCAATTGACCAACACGTCGGCCAGGCCGAAGTGTCCTTCGTCAACCGCCGCGTCGATTGGCGTTTTCCCGAAAGCGTCGGGCGCGTTCAAGTTGGCGCCGGCGCGAAGTAGACTCTAAACCGCTTTTTGGTTGCCCTTGGAACTGGCCAAAGTCAACAAAGTTACCCCGGACAATTCATCGATTGTGTCTAATTGCGCACTGCGCAGCTGTTGCGTGCTCAACAACTCGTGTAACGTTTGCGAGTCGTTTATTTGTATAGCGGAAACCGCTTTGGCCATTGAATTACTCCCACCGGGCGGATGCAATCGTAACGCGCTCGACGCCGCGATTGCCGCATCATTCGTTCTGACACGGACACCCCCCAAGTGTTCATTCGCGCGGGTCTCTTCCGCGAACAAACCGTTTCCGTTTTCCGTTAACTCGCGGACGTCCCATCGCTGTTTCCACTTCGGCGGGACGTACGTCTTCGCGACCTGCGCTGACGCCAGCGTGGCGTGTGCGATGGCGACGGCATCACACGAATCGTGTGACAACGAGTAGTTATTCATGGATGGAGAGTGTTGTTTGGAAAATTCTGGAACGGCTTTGTCCCCAAAAGCCGTTCCGAAAGAAGCTTCCGAAGTACGCTCCTCCCCGAGCAACGCCGCGATTCTTTGGTCGACGCGTTTGCGTCGTTCCCGAAGCGCCTCACTCTGTTTCGCTTCCGAGTCTTCAGTTTCTTTTTGTAAGTCGTCACTGCTCTGTTCGTACTCGGGTCTGGCCCGAGAAACGCCTCTGCTGCTTCGGGTCGGGGTGACCGCCGCCGCCAACTCGAACTTTGTCCGGCGCGCGCGTAACGTTCGCAGCGATTTTTGCGTTTCGCTTTTTTCGCGTGCCACCCTTTCGCTTTCGTTCGCCTCCAACGTTTTCGTATACGCATCCGCAGCCGCGTCCCGGCGTGCGTTTCTCGCCTCGAACAACCCCACCGCGGCTTCCATCCCGTCCAGGTCCTCGTCCGATGAATGTTGGATGTCGTACCCGAAGTCGTTTTCGGGGAAGTGCAGTACCTCGGAGGAACCGCCCATTGAGGCGAAGGAGATTTTTCCCAGATTCAAGATGGGCAGTTTTGGGATCGCAGTCGGGGGCTCCCGTCGGGTATCACCGCCCGCGCGGGGGACTATTGGGAAGGACGACATGGTCGTGTTCGTGTCGCGTCCACACAACAAACACCGTACACACGCCGCCGGTCGGGTATGACCGACGGCGCGGTCGGGAATGAAGACTTTCCGGCTGAAACGAAAAGACAGTTAACAAATTTCGGGTGCTGCCGACGCGTCCGTCGAGACCGAGTTGAGCAAAACGGCAGCCACTCCCTTGCGCACACGGCGCGGGGTTTCAGGTGGCGTCGAGGTGAACTGAACGTTGGCGCTGTCGCAAGACCAGGGCGGTGGGCACGATGGCCGATTCGGAGGAGGCATCCTCTTCGGATGTCGCATTGCTTGAAACGATCGCGCGTTGCGAGGCCGCGGTCGCGTCGTGGATCGCCGAGAGCGACGAACTAAACGAACGCAAACCACTCGTCTCGGAAGCCACCTTGCGCGCGATGCTTGGCGACGCAACCGACATGCACTCCGCGATTCGCGACGCCGCGCCCGTGGTGATGGCGGTGGAGACGCATTTGATGGAGATGAAGCGTTTAGGGTCGGACGGTAGTACCGGTAGTATCGGGCGTAGTACCGGTAGTACCGGAACCGATGAGACGAGCACGTCGTCTGAAAACTGGGGGTCCAGGGAAAAATCGCGGCACACACTTTTTAACACCCGAAAGAACGGCGAGAACGGCGCCACAGTAGTCGAGCTGTGCGGTCCGACCCGGGGGCACCTCGTCGGTGTTTTGCTACAGCACCTGTTACCGAAACAGTTGGTCCACGAAATCGTGCTGGTGGATTCGCGGTGGCGGAAACGTGGCGAACGAAAAAAGGAGACTACTAACACGGGTTATGCGGAGGACGACGGTTTTTCAACCCATCACTTGGACGCGTTGTCGAAACGATTGACGGCTACCAGAAGCGCGGACTCGTGTATTAACTCGTCACATAACCTCCCTCCAACCCTGACCCTGCACAAAGCCGCCGTGAAGAACGCGTCGCACTTGCAATCGTTGCGAAACGCGTTGGTGAAAGTCACGCAAATCGAAAACAGAAACGGTTTGCTTTTCGTCGCCAGGTACGGCCTTGGGCCATTCACCAAATCCCGCCCGACTGTTCGCTTGTATTACATCACGTTAACCACTTTTCGGTCACAATCGCAGGCGGCTAAGCGGCACGAGCGTTTTGCGGTGCGTGCAGCTTTTTCAAGCGCACTCGTCCACGCCTGTCGGGTTAATAACCCAGAAAGGTGACCCGCCAGAGAAGTTGCCTTCCCTGAAAAGCAAGCTTCAGTTTGTGATTGGTGTTAACCACTTTTGTACCGCGCGGCAGCTGTGGCCGGCGAAGAAACGGTTTCACGAGGTGTCGGGTGCCGGGTTGGGCGCGGGTACGTATGGAGACGGCTTTCCCAAATCCGGGGACACGCTGTTTTCCCGTACAAGACGTTAACCACTTTTCGTGTATCAATCGCAGCGTTCGCGTGTGAGTCGTGGCAAACACATCTACTCACCGGGCTGCGCGACGGAACGAGTAATACTTGTGTGGATAATGGTTCCGGCGATTTGGTGC
>Ga0222710_1000412_pt1 | contig 20198 bp, 17 predicted proteins | sample AntAcemetage1696_FD_181143 | JGI IMG/M metagenome (GOLD analysis project Ga0222710, IMG submission 181143) | Saline water microbial communities from Ace Lake, Antarctica - #1696 | ecosystem: Environmental > Aquatic > Non-marine Saline and Alkaline > Saline | place: Antarctica: Ace Lake... | reverse complement strand
GCCCAACACAAGACTCAAGATTGACCCTTTTCTTTTCCAATCGCAGCGCAAAGCGTACCTCAGCGCGATCGTGGCGCTGCTTTACGACGGCGACGGGGTTGGCGCACAGGCGACGTACACTGACGTATGTGCAATTCCCGCGTTCGAAGGGAGCGAGGAACAAAGAGTGGCGTACGCGCTTCTTGATTCGTACCGGGACGCCGCGGACGCCGCCGCTATTCAAAACGTGTGCGCCAAATCCCAAGAGCTTGCGTTCCTGGAAGCGCCCTTCGCGCGCGCCGCGAAGAAACTGCCGCTGGCGAAGCACGACTTGGCACGGATCAGCGTTGCAATGGGCGGCACCGGGGGAATCGCCGCGGTGCCTGTTTTGGCGCCGGAAGAACAGGAGGCGGAGGACGACTTGACGTGATGATGTCGTACGGTTAGGAACACAAATTCTTGAAACCTGAATTCGATCGATGTACACAAAGTGAACCGCCCGTTCTCCCAACCCCCTCCCTCTAACACTCCCACTCGATTCCATGCGCCTCCACCGAACAGTTGTGTATTTTAATGTTCGCATCCACCGGCTTGTCGTTTTTATCCACCCGAACGCTGCCCAGCTTGGCGACGTTCCCCATGTGCCGCGACACGCGGCCGAAAATGGTGTGCTTCCCATCCAGCCAAGGCGTCGGCGCGAGGGTGATGAAGAACTGGCTGCCGTTGGTGTTCGGCCCACTGTTGGCCATGGAAAGCACACCGGCCCCGGTGTGCTTCAGCTCCCTCGTGATTTCATCGGCGAACTTGCCCCCGAAAACAGAAGCGCCCCCCCGCCCCGTGCCAGTCGGATCCCCGCCCTGGATCATGAAGTCCCCAATCACCCGGTGAAACGGAACATTGTCGTAATACCCTCTTGCGGCGAGCTGGAAGAAGTTGTGGCACGCCTTCGGGGCGTGCTTGTAGTACAACTCCACGGTGATGGGGCCCACGGAGGTGTGCAGGGTCACCTCAGGCGCGGTCGGCGCGTCTGCCATGCCGAAAGAAGTGACAAGAGGGAGGAGGCGGAAGGCCGGTCCTCATCTCAGATTTCACGAAGAAAGTGCCGTCGGCGCTTTCCGCGCGTCGTAGTCAAGTTTGGGGGAGATGTTTCAAAAGCGTCGCGGTCTCGCTTGGAACACGACGGGAACGCGCTGCATCGAACGTGGTCGCGGTCTCGGGGAAACGAAATCGGAAATGTGGAAGTCTGGAAGAAGTTGTTGCAACCCTGTGTCTTTACTCGCTCTCACTGCACGTGCGCGTCGCGCCGGTTCCGTCGTTTCCGTTTCCGTCACGCCGCGCCTTGATCCTTGAGAATCTTAACAATCGTCTCGTGGCCGTTTTGAACGGCAATGGCAAGCGGCGCGCCGTCACTATCCGCCTTGTTGACATCCGCGCCCGCCTCGATTAGCGCCAAACCGCTGCCTCGTGGCCGTTTTCAGCGGCATGAAACAGCGGCGTTCCGCGGTCATGGTAACCACACTTGTTGATGTCCGCGCCCAACTCGATCAGCGCCCGCACCACCGCCAGGTGGCCCTTTGCAGCGGCGACGTGCAGCGGCGTCAAGGCGTCGTTGACGCGCGCGCCCGCCTTGATCAGCATCCGCACAACCGCCTCGTGACCGCTTTCAGCGGCGAACCACAGTGCTGTATAGTTGTCATCAACCCTATCGTTGACGTCGGCGCCCGCCTCCATCAGCGCCCGCGCTATCGTCTCGTGACCATCTGAAGCTACAGTGGATAGAATCGCCCAGCCGTCACGATCCGTACAGTTGACATACGCGCGTGCCTTGACAAGCAGCTGCACCAACGTATAGTGTCCCTTTTGAGCGGCTATGCACAGTGGCGTCTCGTCGTAATCATTCTCGTTGTCGATGTTGTCCGGGTCCGTCTCAATCAGCAAACGTGCCACCGCCTCGTGTCCCTCACGGGCAGCAACGTGCAGCGGCGTGTTCCTCCGCCTTGTTCCATCGCCATCCTCCGCCTTGATGATGTCCGCGCCCGCCTCGATCAGCAAACGTGCCACCGCCTCGTGGCCCTTTTGAGCAGCGAAAACCAGCGGTGTCTCGCCAGTATCCATTGCCTTGTTGACGTCCGCACTCAACTCGATCAGCGCCCGCACTATCGCCTCGCCGCGCGCAACGTCTTCAACTCTTCGAGCTGTCCGCTCCCCGCCGCTGCCTGACAAAGGTATTCCTGGCACGACAGGCGACCTTCCCGTTGCAGGCGCTTCAAGACGCTTAAGCACCCAAGCTCCACTGCTTCATTCACTTCCATCTTTTTAAATCGAAGCCCCGTCGCTGTCACCGCGTCGCGCATCGCGCGGCTCACCCGTCGGAGCCGTGCCAGATCTACGGGATCGTCGAAATACTCAGATCTCAGAACGTGCGTGACGACGATGTCGTCGAGAAGGCCGGGGATCACATCTTGCGGGGAGGACTCGTGCGGATCGGTCGTTCGCTTACGCTTGGTAGCGCATGCGGCTGGGTTAGAGGGCATCGTGAAGGCTGTGGAGCGTGTCGTGTGCGCGTCGTGTGCGCGTCGTTGTGCGTCGAGGCTTCCGAGAAAAGCGTTACAGGGAGGGTGACGTGGAAAATGAAGACGAAAAGTGGAACTCTTTTGTTGCAACCCTTGTGTCTCTACTCGCTCTTGCTGCACGTGCGCGTCGCGCCGTTTCCGTCGTTTCCGTTTCCGTCACACCGCGCCTGCAGCCTTGAGAATCTGAACAATCGCCTCTTTGCCATAATGAGCGGAGACGATAGAAAGCGGTGTCCAGCCGTTATCCGTTGCTTTGTTGACGTCCGCGCCCAACTCAATCAGTACACGCACCACAGTCTCGTGGCCCTGGTGAGCGGCCAAGATCAGTGGCGTCACGCCGTCATCTTTTGTCTTATTGAGATCCGCACCAGCAACAATCAGCGCCCGCACCATCGTGTCGTGGCCCCTTTGAGCGGCCATTAACAGCGGCGTCGCGTCGTCACCCTTCGCCTGGATGACGTCGGCGCCCGCCTCGATCAGCGCCCGCACTATCGTCTCGTGGCCATCTTGAGCGGGGGCGTACAGCGGCGTCATGCCGTTATCCCTCGCCTTGTTGATGTCCGCGCCTGCCTCGATAAGCTCCCGCACTATTGTCTCGTGGCCCTCTTGAGCTGTGATGTACAGCGCCGTCCCGCCTTTATCAACCGCCTTGTTGACGTCCGTGCCCGCCTCGAGCAGCGCCCGCACGACCGCCTCGTGGCCGCTTTGTGCGGCGAAGTACAGCGGCGTCATGCCAATATCATTCGCCTTGTTGGCGTCCGCTTCGCCTCGAGCAGCGCGCGCACTACCACCTCGTGGCCCTTTTGAGAGGCGATGCACAGCGGCGTCGTGCCGTTATCCGCTGCCTGGTTGATGTCCGCTTCGCCTCGATCAGCGCCCGCACCACCGCCTCGTGGCCCTTTTGAGCGGCCATTAACAGCGGCGTGACGAGGATATTCTTTGCCGGGTTGACGTCTGCGCCTGCTTCGATCAGCGCCCGCACCATCGTCTCGTGGCCGTTTTGAGCGGCCACGAACAACGGCGTCGCGCCGCCATCTATCGCCTTGTTGACGTCCGCACCCAACTCGATCAGCACCTGCATTACCGTCTCGTGGCCGTTTTGAGTGGCGATGAACAACGGCGTCGCGCCGCCATCCATCGCCTTGCTGGTATCCGCACCCAACTCGATCAGCACCTGCATTACCGACTCATGGCCCTCAGAAGCGGCGATGCACAGCAGTGTCGCGCCGTTATCTTTTGCCTTGTTAATGTCCGCGCCCGCCTCGATCAGCGCCCGCACCATCGCCTCATGGCCTTCTTGAGCTGCGATGTGCAACTCTTTCTTGTCACACGGGCAGCCGTTCGCGCACGCCCACAGTAGCACCTCGATGTGCCCGCCCATCGCAGCGTCATGGCACGTATTCTCGTTCCACGGGCAGTCGTTCGCGCGCGCCCACTGCAGCACCTTGAGATGTCCGCCAACCGCCGCGGCCGCACACGTCTCCTCGTTCCACGGGCAGTCGTTCACATGCGCCCACTGCAGTACATCGAGGCGCCCGCCCATCGCCGCCGCCCAACACGTCGAAACACCCCACGGTGTGCCGTTCTCGCGCAACGCCTTCAACTCTTCGAGCTGTCCGCTCCTCGCCGCTGCCTGACAAAGGTATTCTTGACGCGACAGGCGACCTTGCCGTTGCCGGCGCTGCAGCGCGCTTAAACACCCGAGATTTACGGCTTCGTCCTCGTCAAGCTCCTCAATTTGAAGCCCCGTAGCAGCCACCGCGTCGCGCATCCCACGGCTCACCGCTGGGAGCCGTGCGAGATCTGCGGGGTCGTCGAAATACTCAGACCTGAGAACGTGAGTGACCACGAGGTGGTCGGGGAGGCCGGTAATGGCTTCTTGCGCGTCGGTAGGGATCGCGGGAGTAGTGGCGATCGTGATGCCACCGAAAGCGGCAGTCATGACGGTGTGCGCCGCGTCGGAGGCCATGTGAAGCGTGTGATGTGCGCGTCGTAGTTGTGGCATCCGGTCTCGGTAGTTACGAAAGTTGAAAACCTCGGCGAATCGAACCGGCGAAAAAGGGATTTTTTTTCTACCTTCCTCCATTGTCATGCAGGAACAAGGTTTCTTGAATTTCCTCTTACTCTGCCTGGATCGGCGCATTGGATGCACCTCACCGCTCCTTTGATCCTGGTCGCTTGATATATGCGCCTCCTCTCTCTCGCTTGAAGCTTGTGTGTGTACAATCTTCGCCGTAATGTCGTCCTCGTTTTTCCAAAAAAGAATGAAAAGCATCTCCGTGTGCACCACGGAGGCACCCAGGAGCCTCCCGGGCGCTGTTTGACCTGAGTAGACTTGTTAGAAAGAGCAAAAAGATTCTGATCCTTCAGGGAGTCGAACCCTGGACCTTCGCTTAACTCCTAGGCAGTTGCCCTGTGGTCCGGAGAGCGACGCGATGTCCACTACGCCAAAGGACCTTGTTTGGCTTTCACTTAGTGTGGGGCTGATTTTTGGCGCCGAGGATGAATTCAGAAGCTATAAATACATGCAGAAATGCTGTTTTTGACAAACCCCTTCTTTACCCATAATACTTCCTTCGTCAGCATTCTCGTGCCTCTCCCCCCACAACGACGACGCGCGGTGCTGGCCCGCCCGTTCCCTCACAAACAAACCACACCACCACCACCTCCTAGCCTCCGTGTATTTCGACCGACCCCACAGAAACCATGGATCCGGAGGTACGCCCGACCTCAGCTCCAATGTTCCTTTTCTTTTCGGGCGCGGCACCCCGCGATTCCTTCGTGCCTTCCTCTTGGCTGACCCTTCCTCGCTCGCGTCCGAACCTCCAAACACGCAGCCTTCGCCCGAGGAGATCATGCGACAACAAGAAGAGAAGCTCCGGGACAAATACGGGGACTTGAAACCCAAGAAGAAACTCATCCACAAGGTAGGAGAGAGTAACAATGAGAAGGTGTTTGAGGAACAGTGGTTAACCATTCGCCATCCATCGTGCGAGTTACCCGCCGACGTTTATCCAAGACACTGAGGTGTGTGACCATTAACACTGACACACTCCACCCGTACCACCTTGTTTCTTTTCCAAACAGGATGTAAAGTACTTCGATTCCGCAGACTACTCGCTGCAGCAGGTAAGCAAGCGTCATCCGTCGAAGTCTTTTCTCGCGCCAAGAGGTCGTCGTTTCTCTTCCCATCCCCGCTCACCATCCGTATCGTTCCCCAACCTTCGCAGCAAGACAAGGAGCACCACAAAGGAGAGGAGGACGTGCGGGCGTTGCCCGTGAAGATGGGCGCGTCGCCGCCGAAGCATCCGAAAAGCCGATTTCCAGGTGTGCAGTGAGAATGGAAAGAGGCAAAAGTAGCCTAGACATGTAAAAAAACAGAAAACGACGAGTTATCTTCGGGAGTCACTTTTTTTCGTCGATCTGTGCGAGCGCGCGCGCACGTCGAGATGCTATATAGAGAGAGTACTCCTCGTGAAACGTGAAATCTGCGTGTATCACAAGCTCGCGGTGGACGCACTTAGCTAAGATTTCGTCTCCCTCCGCAGTCCCTCGACAAACGCGAGTTCACCCAGGCGCGCAGTCGCGCGCCTCCCCGAAAGCACAGCATCCAAAAAACCAATTAGATGCCGAGCTTGGTGCGGCGCCAGTGACGGCGCTTGGAGTTGTACCGGATGGTGTTACCGGTGCGCATGCGGATCCACTGGGGAATGGGGCGGTTCTGCTTTTGCTTCTTGCCCAGGATCTTCTTGGTTTTGAAGGTCTTTTGGGACGGCTGTTAGGGGAAGGTGACGGGGGGGGGAGGTTAGCAATCGATCAAATGGTGTGGTGAAGGGTAAAATAAAAAGCCAGACCCTAATACTGTCGATGGTCGGGTGTCCACGGGCACGGGGCGTGGCGGCAACGCGACCGGTCCAAACGCGCGTCATCGCGCGTGGCCTTCTCGTGAAGATCCACAGCCACCACGCGATGACAGCACTCGGGGTCCCAGCCGCCGGACCCGCCGCGGCACCGGTCGTAAAACCCGCGCGGTAACACGCAAATCCCGCGAGGCGGCCAAAACGTGGTGTGACGCGACGGAGATGCGGGGTGGCGCAACTCCGCGAATCGCGCATCGCGACGCGCACGACGGCGCGTCACGGCGACCAGAGCTATGAGACTAAACGCACCATCTTAAAAGTGCCTTTGTGTGTCCTGCGTCTAACGCGAGGCGGAAAGACCGAGCCTTAGCGCGCGGGATCGCTGAAAAGGCCGAAAGGGATGAAGGAAAGAGAAAACACGAATTTTGGCTTTTTGGGCCAACTGCAGCTTTTGCTTTTTTCTCAACGTCTCGCAACATCGGGCCGCGTTCCCCCTGCCGCGCAGTCCACGTCGCGCTGCGCGACCGGTGAGGCGCGGAACGGCGCCGCGGCCTTTCCGACGCGTGTTCGTACCCGTCGTGGTGTACACCGGAAGCCCTTTGAGGTCCCAGGCGGACGGAAGGTAGACGGACGGAAGGACGCGAACACGCTTGAAAACATCATCTTTCGTCTCAGATGTCCGGCTTCGAACCGCACGGCACCGCGGGCGGTGGGCAGGTACGCGCCGCAGGTTTCGTTTCTTGATACCTCCGTTTTTTAGGGGCGGTTTGCGTGACACGTCACACTCATATCCGTTCCCTGCCATTTGACTCCGCTTTTGATATGGGCCAAGCCAACGCCCCAACCAACGAGCGAGATCCATTCTCTTCCATCCTTGGAAAGCTCTCTGCTTTTCGGACACTTCGCGCAGCGGCGTCCTAAAAACAACTCCGCTGACCCCACTCGAAATGCCCTCACCACAGAACCCCCAGGGCGGCCTGGAGTTCATGAGTTTCGGGAGCGCCAGCTCTAGTTACCCCAACTACTCCGCGTACGGGGGGGGACAGCAACAACAACAACAGCAAGGGTCGGGCGCCGGGTGGGCGGCGCCGGCGCAGACGCAACAACCGAGCGGGCCCGGCTGGGGCGGCGGAACCTTCTCCGCCGCGCCGGGCGCTTCTTTCGGCGGCCCCGGTTCCTCAATAGAAGATGAGCCCCCTTTACTTGAAGAGCTCGGCATCGACCCCGGGCAGATCATACGGCGCACGTACGCCATGCTGAACCCCACGCGCGCTGCGCCCGTCGAGCAAGCGGGCGACGACGACGTCGCCGGTAAGGGCCTTTCCCATTAACCACATTCCGCCGACTGATTGCCCATACGGGACTGACATTTATTTTTACAATCTCAGGGCCGTTACTCTTCGCGCTCTTAATGGGCGCCGCGCACCTGATGCGCGGGCGCCTGCACTTCGGTTACATCCTCGGGTGGACCTCTTTATCCACGATCGCGATGTACTGGCTCATCAACCAGCTCGCGTGTGGCGAGCGAGGAGAGGGGGTACAGCTGTACCGCTGCGGAAGTATTCTGGGGTACTGCATGTTACCCATGGTGCTGTTAGCCGTGCTCGCTCTGTTTTTGCCAGCCGGGATAGTCACCCGGCTGATCACGGCGACGACGATCACGTGGTGCGCCTCGAAAGCCACCACGCAGTTCATGCGGTCGCTACCGCACAGCGAGGGGAAGAAATACGTCGTGGCGTTTCCGTGTGTGCTGGTGTACTCGCTGTTCGCGCTGTTGAGCGTGTATTGATGTCCTTCAGGGCGGGTAAGTTGCAGTGTGTAGTCGTAGTAGCGGATTTGGTGTTTGTATTCTTTTGACGAGTGCAACCAACATATTGTGGTGTGTCTTCGTCGCATCGAACGTCGTCTCACTTCGCCGGTCGCGCGTTTCGGTCGCCAAATGGCGACCGCGTCTCTGCGGTGCGTCCGCCCGCCGAGCGTTGCGGTGGGACGAGCTGCGTCTACGGCATGGCGGTTACACGCGTCGTCGTCCGCGGCGGCATCGTCGGAAACCACCCCGCCGTTGCGTTTGCATCCCACGAAAAAGCTCCCTCCAAGAGTGCAGCACGTCATCCCTGAAACCGCGGGTTTGCTTCTGCAGATGTTGCCTAAACTCATCGCCGGCGAGCCCAGGGTTGACGAAACCTCGGTTTCGCAGCTCGTCGCGATCGGTGCGGTGTATTACGCGGAGAAACCCCCCCCGCGGGACCTGATTGGGGTGAGGCGCGAGTTGCGGCCAAAACGAGTTACCGATGAAAACTTGTTTTGCGAAAAAGGATCCTACCTCCGAGTGCACGTGCATCCGAAACGCGGACCCGAGACAAATTCAATCGACTGGCGATCACGTGTCCTTGGTCAAGGGACGGATTGGGTGGTGGTGGACAAACCCCCGGGGTTCAGTGTCAACCCAACCGTGGACAACGCGGTGGAGTGCGCGGCGTTTCAAGTCGCGCGCGCGCTGATTGAAACGCCCGAAACAGAAAATACGAGTAACGAAACCCACAAAGCCCAGTCGTGGACAAACGGCTCGCCCCTGAAGGTGTTGCATCGCCTGGATGTGTTCACCTCGGGGATACTGATGTTCGCGAGGGGAAACACGGGATTCGCCAAGCACTTCCACGAAGCCCTGCGCACGAGGCGGGTGCACAAAACCTACCGGTGCGTGACGTGCACAAAACCAAAACTCGGAATCATGGAGCACTGGACGGCGCCCGAAGAGTTGGGCGCCGGCGTGTCCGGACCGCGCAGGCACTGCATGTTCCCTCCAGCCGAAAACCAAGCACCGTGGTCTGGAAATTTACAAGAGCTCGAGGGAACGGATGGCAACGGCCGGAAACGGTGCGTGCTTATCGTGACGCGCGTGGAGTCGCTTTGCGAAGAAACGCTCGTCCCCGCCGTTCGCGACGCGGCGCCGCGCGACGCGAAACTTTACGAATCCCGCGTGGAGCTCATCACGGGGCGCACGCACCAGATCCGAGCGCAATTCGCACAGGTAGGCGCGCCGTTGCTCGGGGACGTGCTTTACGGCGGGAGCAGCCTTGCGTCGAGTATAAATGAAGACGAAGGCGATTGTGATTCCAGAAGTCTTGAGTCATCTAAACATGACGACGAAGGCGACTCGAGACGCCTCGACGAACAGAAAAACGGCCTCCAACCCGTCCAGCCTCCGCGGGTTTTGGACGACGGCGACTTTTTGTGTCTTCAAAGCGCTTCGATGCGCGTGGAGGTTTCGTTTGCTTCGGAACCTCTCTCCGGGAGCGAGACGCACGAGACGGACGGCCGGACGTGGCACGCGGGCGAGCCGTGGTGGAGACGATGAAAACGAGACGAGGACGGTATTGAGGGAAAGAGGGAAGGACGGTACTCATTCGCGGGCGTGATTCAATCCAACTTGATCAGAATCAATAATACAATGCAAAACTATCCGCCTCCGTTGTCGTCCCAGTTGTTTTAGTTCTTCGCCTTGAACTCGGCCATGAAGTCCACGAGGGTCTGGACGCCTTCCACGGGCATGGCGTTGTAGATGGACGCGCGCGCGCCCCCCACGGAGCGGTGCCCCTTCAAGGACTCCAAACCAAGCGCGTCCGCTTCCTTGAGGAACTTCTTTTCCAAGTCCTCGCCGCCTGAAAGCGTGAACGGGACGTTCATGAGCGAGCGGTACTCCGGTTGCACCGGGCTGACGTAGTACCCGTCGCTGCCGTCGATGGCGTCGTACAGAAGTTTTGCCTTGGCCTGGTTCAGCTTCTCCACGGCTTCCAAGCCGCCCATCTTCAGGAGCTTTTTGAAAACCAATCCGCTGGCGTACATGGTGTAGCACGGCGGGGTGTTGTACATGGACTCGTTGTCCGCCATGAGCTGGTAGTCGAACATGGTGGGGCAGTTGGGGTTGGTTTTGCCAATCAAATCGTCGCGGACGATGACGATGGCCATCCCGGCGGGGCCGATGTTCTTTTGCGTTTCGCGAACGAAAAGTGTCAGTCCATTTGTTGGGCGTGTATTGGACGATGTGTGGACAGCAGTCGTGGTAATCGGTATGTGTATTAAACGATGGCCTGGTCAACAGTCACCGTAATCGGGCCTCCACAGTCACAGGCGCGTTAGAGGTAAAACAAGTCGTCTATAATTTGGGAAACTCAACGCGTACCTTCTGCACGCCGCCGTAAATGACACCGTACCGCTTGACGTCGATCGGTTTTGAAAGGTAGTTGGAGGACATGTCCGCGACGAGGGGGACGTCGCCGGTGTCCGGGATGTCCTTGAACTCCACGCCTCCGATGGTTTCGTTGCTGCAGATGTGCACGAACTTCGCGCCAGGGGTGAGCTTCCACTCCGACACGGGGGGGATGGTGCTGAAGTTGGAAGCCTTGCTCGTCGCCACCACGTTCGTGTCCATGTACTTCCCAGCTTCCTCCAGGGCTTTCTTGCCCCAAGCACCGGTGACGATGAAATCCGCCACCCCGCCCTCGGGCGCCAGGTTCATGGGAATCGCGGCGAACTGCGACGACGCGCCGCCTTGCAGAAAAAGCACTTTGTAGTTATCCGGGATCCCCACCAGTTCCCTGAAATCAGCCTCCGCCTCGCTCGCGATCTTCATGAAATCCTTGCCGCGGTGGGACATCTCCATCACGGACATGCCGGTGCCCCTGGGTGGTAATGGGTGGTGGGTGGGATGGGGACGACACACGTCAGTGGAGGTTCGATTGATGACCCGATTGCCCCGGGAAGACTGAACATCCCCCGGGTAGGCGCGGACTGCGCGTGATCGATGGGACCGCGCAAACCATGAACGAGCGCATCGCGGCCGAAAAGTCGATCCGGGAGGCGCTTCCCCTCTCCGCGACTGACGCGCGCTCCTTTCGCGGTGTTCATCACGACGGTCACGAAGCGCGCATCGCGCGACACGTACGCGCATGCGGGGGTGAAAATAAACGCACTTGTAGTTCACCAGGTCCTCCTTCATCTCCTCCAGCACATCCAGGGGAAGGCACGCGGGGCCCGCGGAGAAGTTGAACTTGCGTTCGGTGGTCGCGGCGGCGCGGACCACGACGGTGGCGCGAGCGGGGCGGGCCGCGACGGAGGAGCTGCGGGCCGCGACGTTGCGGCCGGCGACGCGGGAGCCGAGCGTCACGGCGTTCATGTTCGCGAGAGCAGCCATTTTGATTGCGTGCGGAGAGTTGTGGCGGAGGTGTCGCCTCTCTGATCACGCAACCGTCGCGCACGAAGGGCGGGCGACAGGGCGCGAAAAGCACGAAAAAAACTCAAGACCTTTCTCTAAAAAAATCTACTGCAGGTCACCCCGCATGTGCATGTACCCATGTTTTGGGCTTTTGGGCACTACGCCTCTCAGTGTTCGGCCGCGCGTGACGGCGCCAGACTTCCCCGCGGGGCGACTTCGCGGGTCGTCCACGCGCGTCTGCCCGCGGTGGCACGACATGTCCACCGCGGTGCCTCCCGGTGTGCATTCGATCTGGGTCATCAACAAGTCGGGCGGGCTGGTGTACCAGAAATCTTATGCGGACGTGCCGGCCATTGACACGAACGAGACGCTTCGGCTGGCGTCTATTTGGCACTCGTTACACGCCATCAGCGCGCAGCTGTCACCTGTGGAGGGGTGCTTGGGTATCGAGCTGTTGGAAACCCAAAATTTTGACTTGCGGTGCGTCCAGACCGTAACCGGCACGAAGTTCTTCGTCACCGCATCCCCGAAAACACCCGGCCTCGCAAACCTGCTGCACGCGGTGTACGACTTGTACTGCGATTACGTGATGAAAAACCCGTTTTACGAGCTGGAAATGCCCATTCGGTGCGAGCTTTTCGAACAGAACGTGCAATACGCGGTGAGGGCGACGAACAACGCGTTCGGGTACTGAGTTTTGGGGTGACGGCGAGCGGGGCGGGGACGCGATAAATAATAACTCAAAACCTTTCCTTAAAAAAAAGCAAGAACCGCAAAGTGGGCGGCCGGACGCGACGGACGCAAATGAGGGATACGGCGCGTGGGATGACTTCCGGGCGACGCGAGAGACGGGTTGCTCGGGTCGAAAATGTAATAGAATCACGACTTAGATATCATGACACCCAATTGTTCGCCTCGAGCTAAACACGCGGTGCGTCGCCGCGACGAATCGATCTCTCGCTCGCGCGCGTTAGTACCCACCCGGCGCGACGTCGAACCCGCTCCCGAACCCGCTGGCGTCCACGGGCGCGGCTGCGGCGTCCCATCCCGCGGGCGCGGGGGCTTCATTCCACTGTCCCGCGACCGGGACGGCACCGCCGAATCCGCCCATGGCGGAGGGCGCGCCGGCGGCTTCGTCCCACGGCGCATCCGCCGCGGCGCCGGCGCCGAACCCGCCGGTGGCGTCGTACCCGGCGCTGGTGTCCCCGACCACCGCGGCGGCTTCCTCAGCGGGCTTGTCCTCAAGCTCCTCCGGGTCGCGGTAGAAGAACAGATCCACCATGACGTCCCACGGGTTCTGCGCGGAGATCGTACCGCGCATCTGCAGCACCATGCGCGCCAGGATGTAGTACAGGCAGCCGATGGAGTGCTTCGCTTTGTTGTTCGCCGGGATGGCGACGTCCACCAGCTTCAGGGGGGAGTCCGTGTCGCAGAACGCGATGGTGGGGATGTTGACGTACGCGGTCTCCGAGATGGGCTGGTGGTCCGTCCTGGGGTCGGTCAGCACAAGCACGCGCGGCTCGAGGAAACCCTCGATGATCTGGTTGGTGTACGTCCCGGGGGTGTGGCGGCCGGCGATGGCCTTGGCGCCGGTGTACTGCGCGAACTTCAGCACCGCGCGTTGGCCGTACGGCCTGGCGGACTGGCACACCACGTCGTTGGGATTCTCCACCGCAACCAGCATGCGCGCGGCGAGCATCAGCTTGTCCCAGGTCTTACCGAGGTTGATGATGTAGATCCCATCGCTCCTGCGCTTGTGCACGTACCGCTCCATCTGGAAATCGCAGTTCTTCGTGCCGAGGTGGCACCCGGCGGCGAGCATCATCTGGATGTCGGCTTCGCGCTGAGACATTTGACCCGCCATGTTAATCTGTGGTGGGGGGAAGGGGAAGGAGGAGGTTAGGCGCGAATCGAGAGCGAAATCAACTATGATGGGTGAACCCCCTCTGCGGGCGGCAGCGTTTTCGCCGCGATGTCTTCGGAGTCGCGCGACGACGGGTGACGCGAGCCACACGAATTGCCGCACGCGACCCGGACGGGCACGATGTGACATGCGGAGGTTGCGAACGCGTCGAGCGCGTCGATGACTTTGTCGTCGTCGCGTCCCGACACGGCGCGCCATCCCCGGCATGGCGTGAAAAACCCTAACGCGACGGACGCCATCGCGGAAAACAAACGCATCGCCGGCCGACGACGGCGTCGGCCGAACGCGGCGAGTCCCGCGTGTGTGGAGTCGCACACGCGGACGACGCGTATCGCGGTGAACGAGGTTTGGCACGCACCGAAGTCGTACGACACAGCTGTTGTGCGGTACAGAAAGGGTGCGTCGGTGGGCAGCGCGACGGTTTTCGCAGCGATCGCGAGAAGGTTTTTTTTTGCAAAGCACATTTGAAAGGAGAAAGCTTGAAAGTATGCCGACTTTGAAGTCCCAAAATCACGTCGCTTTTAAATTTCACTTTACCTTTGGAATTTACCGATCAACATCCTGCGCATTTTCATCACGCGATGCAAATTCACGTTTCGCGAAAAGCGCGTCACCCGAAGTTTCCCGAAAGCATCCTGCTTCTTCGTGTCCTTCCCCACTCCTCCGCGCGCCTTGTCTATGTTCGCGGCGCTTTCCCGACGCCCGCCTCTGCCTGTTGTTCGCCCCACCGCTCGCGCGCCTGCCTCGAGTCGCGTCCTTCGTACCGGTACTTACTGCATCGCCACCCCGGCAAACTCAACATCAACAATGGCTGCTGCTCAGAAATGCAAGGAGATTCGCGAGGTGCGTCTGGTGTATGCGTAAACAGTCGTGTGATTCGGGCCGCCGCCGCCGCCCATCGCGCGCGTTCCGAGGCATCCCACACCAAGTTGGCGCGCGCGAGAGGACCTATACCGGGACCTGGACCGGGACCGGGACGCCCGCTTACGCATCGTCCCTGACACGTTTCCAAATAAATCGCCCTGACCGTCGTTCTCCCAACGCACACCACGCCGTTGGTCTCCCAACGCACGTCTCGCATCCATCATCATCAGATCCTACGCGCGCCGCCGAGGCACTGGGTGGGCAACGCGTTCCACGTGTTCCCGGTGTTCCACAACAGGGCGTTCACGAAAGAGATGTCGCCTTGGTTAATGTTCGACTACGCCGCGCCTAAGGAGTTCACGCCGTCGTACGAACGAAGAGGGGTGGGGCAACACCCCCACCGCGGTTTCGAAACCATCACGATCGCGTTTTCGGGCGAAGTGGAGCACGGGGATTCGTGCGGCAACCGTGACGTGATCGGGCCTGGTGACGTGCAGTGGATGACCGCGGGCCGGGGTATTATCCACGAGGAGTTCCACAGCACGGAGTTTCAGCAAACCGGCGGGACTTTCGAAATGGCGCAGCTGTGGCTTAACCTGCCCGCAAAACACAAGATGGACGCGCCGAAGTACCAGCCAATCATCGGGAAAGACATCCCCGTCACTCCGCTGAAAGTCACGAACGAACGTGACGCTGCCAAGGTCGATGCTAAACAAAACACAATCAGGGTCATCGCGGGCGACGAGGCGACGTACGGCGTGCAAGGCGCGGCATCGACGCACACGCCGGTTGAGTTGTTGGACGTGCGCGTAGCGGCCAAAGACGTGCTGTTCGACATACCCATCCCGGAAGGACACAACACGATGGTGTTCGTGCGCAGAGGCGGTATCAAGGTTGGCGAGACGCAGAAACAGGTGGAGCAACAAGGCGTGGCGCTGATGCACATCGGGGGGAACGTGTTGCGTCTCAGCGTGACGGAGGAAAACACGGAAGTTTTGGTGTTGGCGGGCGAACCCATCGACGAACCAATCGCGGCGCGCGGGCCGTTCGTGATGAACACGCAGGAGGAGATCTTAAAAGCCAACAAGGACTTCCAGAACGGGCTGATGGGGCAATGAAGAGTATCTAGATGTGGTTTCGAAAGGTGGTCCAAGTATTGTAAGTATTTGTTTTGTTTTCTCCTTCGACAATGAGCTAAGGAAGTCGACTTGACCTAGCCTGTGATGAGTGACTATCTATTATCGACGTCAGTCTGTGACCCAATCACATCACACCGCTAGAGCCCGATTTTGGCGCCCCACAAGCTGCGCAGCAGATCGGCGTCCAGGGCCGGAACCGTGACCCCCTCGGGTGGCGTTTTGGGTTCGCCGTTCCGCACCGCCGTCGCCCGGTCCTGCGCGTCCGCCCGCGTGATCAACTGGTCGTACTCGTCCCCTCCCGGGCCTAGTAAGCCTCCTGGCGTGGTGAGGGACGTTAACACGGCCCAGGTGATTATGGCGCTCGGTAACACCACCACGGTGATCAGCAACGTGATTATGGTGTTGACGAACTCGTCCTTCGACCCGATCACGCCGGTGTCGTCCCCGACCTGTTTCCTGAAGTACTGCCACTCCAGCTCGAGGAGCACGTCGAAGAACCACTTCGCCGCGGAAACCCCGGGGGGTTTCAGGGCGTTGTAAAAAACCGTGGTGGCGAACTCGTCCCGCGCAGCGATTTCGTCCTTCTCGTCCTCCTCTTTCCGCGCCGCGTCGTCGCTCGCGTCGTCCCAAACCTCCGAAACCTCCACCGGCGGCAGAAACTCACCCTTCTCCACGATCCTGTCGCTGTGCATCACCACCTTGCCTTGCTGATTCACGCGCACCGTGGTGATTCCGCGCACGTCGTACTCCCTGTCGCCCGAAAACTTGCGGTCCGTACCTTCCACGTCCCGCTTCAGCCGCCCCAGCTCCACGTCGTCGTACTCGGGGAAGTTCGTCTCGATGAACTCGACCATCGCCGCGTCCGCGTTGAAGGCGCCGTCCCACTCCGCGCGCCACCGCACTAACAAAACGCCGGGTTCGGGGCAAAAAGCCCTTTCGCAGTCGTACGTGAAGCTCTGCAGGTTCCGTTTCACCAGCGGTTTCCACTCCCGCATCAGCTCGGCGTAGAGTTTTTTCCCCCGCGCGGAGTGCACCTGCGACGTGTACACCACGTCAGCGTCCACCAAACTCACGTCCACGTCGAACAGGTTCGCGCTCAGGGCTTCGCGCAACGTGTTCGTGGTCCGAATCTGCGCGCTTAAACCCGTGGCTTGCGACTCCTCGTCCCAAGTAGCGTTGGGCTCGTGGTCAGATCCAGCGGCGGACGGTTTAACCGTCGCGGCTCTCTTTTGGGGAGGGACAAGACCGCCATGGCTGGTGCCTGGTGAAAACCGTGTGCGTCGCGCACCACACGGCGTGTGTTTGGCGCCGGGCGCGATCGCGGCGACTGGCGCGCTCGCGAGCAGCGGCATCGCGAGTCGCGGGGGGTGCAAACACCGGTCCCACGAGCGCACGGAGTGACACCGGGGACCACGATCGATCGCAGGGGTGACGCGACGACCGAAAAATCGATCAAGAGGGTTCCACAGGACCAACCAACACAGAGACAACGACGTCCCGACGGTCACCCGCACACGAACTCGATACGCGTCGGGATGTGCAGTGAAATACCTCACACTCCGAGGGATCCACTCGTGACACACCGAGCGCGTTCGCGGTTGTGACACGCTGGGGCAGATTTCTAATCTCGTCAGAGAAACGACGAGTTCAGCAAAAAGATGAAGGGCGAAGATGATTTGTAAAAAAATACGAATTCGCAAAAACGGACGCGCGCCGATTCAAACGCAACCTGAACCGTGTTACACGAACATCCACGCCTCTCTCGTCTGGACCTGGGTCAATACCAACTCGTGGTGAGCCCCGCTGGGCCTTCTCTTCTCGTTCTCATCTTCACAAATATGATAAATTCATCCCGACGGCTAATTATTTCGTCGCGGGCAAGATGGGCGTAAAGTTTTCAGGCACTGACCACTTATCCTTCGGCATGTATTGCCACACCCCCGCCGCCATGTGGCTTCTGCGTCGCTGCGGGTGGTTCATGTACTCCTCGTACGCCTGTTTCGTGGTCCACTCCTGCGTGAATGAAAACTCACCAGCCGCGGAGCCGCCGGTCAGGGCGCTGCTGGTGTACCCCTCCAGCGTTTTCATAAGCTTCTCTCTTGTCTCGATCTCGGTCACGAACCGTTTCACCGTCTCGGGGTTTTTGTCAGGCACGATGAACACGTTCGTGGCGATGTACGGCACGCCATCCAACCCGGGCTTCGCGGCGGCGCGAACCACGGGTAACGAACGCGCGCAGCGTCGAACCTGCGGTTGAAATTGAAGTCATGATGGGCGTGTGGGATTTTTTCGAGTTCGCCGAGCGCGACGGATGGGATGGGGGACACAGCGTCAGCGTTCCATACTCCTTGCGATACTCGGCACGGCCGAAACAGGTGTGCGTGAGTGGTTTGTGACAGCGAGCCGACTGACCGTCCACAGGGCGGAAAATGGAACGGGGATGACGGGACGCGCGATGGCCGACCGCAAAAAGTGCGCCCGGCGCCCCTTCCATGCGGGGATCGGACGTCCGTCCACAGGCGAGTCACGAGTCATGACTCGAGGTTCCGCGTGATCGCGAAACGTACATGAGCCTTCCGCGCGACGGGACAGGCGATGGGCGTCGAAAGTAGAGACGCGGGGGACATCGTGTGCTCAAGTGGTGGGTGCGCCGCGAGATGAAGAGGGAAATCGTCGGCTCTTTGTCCACAAACTTCGGGGCTGAGTTGTTTTGCAGAGGTGCAGGGGGGATGCCTCTCAGTTTTCGTCATTCGAGTTTGCATGGGAACAAGTCTGCCGATATGAGAGGCTCAGACGGTCGCGATGACAGAGTGGAAAATAACGCAGAAAATGATTATACTGCCCGTTTACTCGCTGCTGCTGCAAGACGTTGGCTTCTGTTCTGTTGGGTCCAAGGATTCTTTGAAACGTAAGGACGGCGCGCGATCCACCCTTCCGCAATTGCGTACTGCGCGTGATCGTGCCGCGGTCGTGTTCGAAAGGAGCACCCGCATTTGTGGGAATCGGTGTAGGGGCGGTTACGGGAGCGCACCTAGTGGCGGTGGACCCGGCCCTCGTGACGATCGAGTAGGCGCTTCGGCCGTCGTTTCAGAGGTGCGTGAATGCATGATTACATCTTCGTTTTCAAAAACGACAAGAGTGCGAGGCGTGGGTACTGGATCCGCCAACGCGATCGCGGAAGTTCGGATCACGGGGTGTGAGGACAACACGCACTCTGAAACCACGATTGCGGCCAACTTGACGCACGCGCGCCGCCGGAAAAAGCCACGGGGACACGATCGAACGACTGCAGTGATTGCGGAATCATCGAACAATCAATCGTGTTGATTTCCAACCCGCGCGCGTCCTTGCATTCGGCACGTCCATCGCCCGACACACCGCGCGTGTCGTGACTGTCACACCGCGAATGCGCGGCTAGGCACATCATTCTGACCCCCCACCCACCCGCTTCCCCACCAAACAGGCGACAGCGCTTGCATGGCCATCATGGCGTCGGCTTCGACGCCGTCGATTTTCGGCGCACCCCGATTCGGGGTACGACACACTCAAACTCGCGCGGCGCCGCGTCGCGTACCGACGGTCGGTGGCGTTGTTTCCGGCCCCGGTTTCGGTGCCCGACTGAGCGGGAGGGTAAGCGCGTGGCGTGGGTTCGGGACGAAAACAGGAGAAACGCACAAAACGGCAAATGTCGCGTCTCTGGTTCCCGGCGCGGTTCGATCGGCGCTCTCCGCGTTCCGAGCGGGGTCGTCGCGGCGAACACGCCCGCGCGCGGCGCCTCGTGGAACATTCAACGCACCTGGAGGCAAATACGGGGACGACGGTAAGGCACGCACCACGACATGGATCACACACGCGCGACGTTTCAACGGAAAGGTTTCCACGATGGATGCGTTTTTCGGGCAGGACGACGAGGACCGGACCGACGCGATGACCGCGACGTTCAACACGTCCGCCTCCGGTGACCCGGTGGACAAAAACCTGGCCCTTCCGCGAGTCCCCGTTACGTTGTCGAACGACAAGGCGGTGTGGTACTGGGTATGTTTAGGCGTCGCGGTCGCGACGTTCCTCGTACCGATTGGGTACGCGCGGTGGGGTTTGTTGACAATAGCGCCGCTCAAGTGGTGGCAAGTCGCGGCGTCCACCGCCGCCGGGACGCTGCTCGCGTCGCCATACCTGCTGGCGCTCACAAACCCCGCGGTTTCGTACCGGCTCTCCTTCCCCGCTTTGGCCAGGGTCGCGTTCGGGGTGAAAGGGGCGCTCGTTGTGACCTCAGCGCGCGCCGTGTTGGGCGCGGCGCTCACGACGCTCACGACGCTCGCGGGAGGCTTTGCTACAAAAGAGCTGTGGAGTGCGATTTCGGACGCCTTCTTTTTCGACGCAGCGCTCCCGACATGGGCCTCTTTCGCCGCGTACGTCCTCTTCTGGTGCATACAGCTGTTCTTCGTCGGAATCAAGTCCCAGGCGAAGAAAATACGCGCGCTCGGCAGGCTCGCCGCCGTCGCCGGCGCCGCGTACGTCGCGTGGTCCGTAAACGCGGGCGACGCGACCACGGTGTGGACCATCACCGCGCGGGCGTTCAGTGGCGTCAGCGCGGCGTCAGGCGGCGGCCTCACCGGCTTTGCCGCCGCCGCCGCGCCAGTGCTG
>Ga0222710_1000392_pt1 | contig 20632 bp, 15 predicted proteins | sample AntAcemetage1696_FD_181143 | JGI IMG/M metagenome (GOLD analysis project Ga0222710, IMG submission 181143) | Saline water microbial communities from Ace Lake, Antarctica - #1696 | ecosystem: Environmental > Aquatic > Non-marine Saline and Alkaline > Saline | place: Antarctica: Ace Lake... | reverse complement strand
CGCAACCGCCTTCGCAGTGGCTTCATCCGTCGCGGTTTCTAACACCACTTCTGTTGTTACTTTTTTCGTATCCTCCGCGGAGGCTTGTTCCGTCGCAGCCTCTTTCGTCGAAAGCACCATGTCCTGCACAGCCTCGGCGGCGGCACTTTTCAATTTCTCCATGGTCTTCGTAGCGGACGCAACAGCTGCAGTCGCGGCGGTCGCCGCTATTACAGACTCACTCGCCTTCGCCGCCGCAATCGCCGCCGCCTTCGCCGCCGTTTCCGAAAGCGTCTGCGCTACCGCAGCGGCTTCCGCGGTGACGCGCACGCTGTCCGCCCGTTTCAGCGCATCAGCCACGGACTCCTCCCCGATGTTCGCACCCGAGCTCGCCGCGCTGGCCGATTTCTCGGAAGAAAAAGCAGCCGCTTCCGCGTCGGCGGCGGCTTGTTCGCGTTTTTCGTACGCCTCGTTCGCGGCGGCGGCGGCTTCTATTTGCGCCTTCGTCGCCGCTTCTTGAGCGTGTTTCGCAACCTGCAAATCCTTTTTACTAGCCTCGTGTCGTTTCTTAACCGATTCGTACCCCGCCCGGTCCCCGGATTCGTCGCCACCGGCGTCCACCGCCGCGGCGTTGCTATCGTCGACAACCGGACCGGTTGCTAAATCAATCGCGGCATCCGCCGCTTCCACCGTGTCCAATGTCGTCTCCAAGGATTCGGTGACCGACGCGCGCGCCTCTGCCACTGCTGCAGTGACAGCTGCTGCTTCCGCGACAGCGAGGTCGTACGCCTCCTTGGCGTTCGTCAATCCTTGCTCTGCCCCAGCCAGGTCGGTGACCGCTTGGAAGCGGTTGACATCGGAATCACCAGCCGCGAGTCTGGTCAATCCGCGCGACTTGCGCGCCTCCAGGGGGTTCGACCCGGCCACGGAGGACACCACGCCGGCCACGGCGACGAGGGCGACTATTTGGGTGGGTGTACCGTAGGGTTTATTAGGGTTAGTGTAGGGTCAGGGAAGGATCTGCGGTGGTGCGGTTGGGAAGGAGAAAATGAGGTGGACTCATGCGCAAGATCATCTGTCGAATGTGTCCGCGAAGGGAGTTCGCGTACCCGTAGCTTTGATCCAGTCATAAATGGACCACGCGCTTTGCACGCGCGGGCGGAGCAAGGGGGTGCCTTCGCCGGCGGACATCGCGTGCGTTCCGTGGAGTCGTGCGGCGTGTGAAGTGATGGTTGAGCGAAGGCCGAAGCTCTCTTGATACTCAGAACGTACAAAAAAGTGATGACTTTGCGAGGAGGTCGTCGCTGCAGAGGTGATTGTAGACTGGATCGCTGCGCGATTTCGCACTGGGAAACAACGAAAAAAACAACGACCACGACTTTAGGGCGTACACAAGCGACTGCGCGCGGGGCGTCGTGGCGCGCGAACCATGGGAGTGAAGCGATGCTCGCACGGGAGGGAGAAACGAAAATGCAGGGACTGTAACCCTTGTCCTCACGGCAAGCTGAAACACGACTGTGCGGACTGCAACCCATGCCCTCACGGCAAGCTGAAGCGTAACTGCGCGAAGTGCGTCCCTTGCCCGCACGGCAAGCTGAAAAGCGACTGTTCGGTGTGCACCCCCTGCCCTCACGGCAAGCGGAAAAGCCTCTGCGCAGCGTGCAGCCCCTGCCCTCACGGCAAGGTGAAGACCGACTGCGCTGACTGCGACTCCTGCCCTCACGACAAGGTGAAACGCTTCTGCGCTGACTGCAACCCCTGCCCTCACGGCAGGGTAAAATACAGCTGCACGACATGCAACCCCTGCCCCCATGGCAAGGTGAAAGGCAGCTGCGCGGTGTGCAACCCCTGTCCGCACGGCAAGTTGAAACGCAAGTGTGCGGACTGCAACCCGTGCCCTCACGGGAAGACGAAAGGCGCCTGCGCGGCGTGCAATCCCTGTCCCCACGGCAAGCAGAAAGACAGCTGCGTAGCGTGCACCGGTTGCCGCCACGGCAAGCGAAAGACCAGGTGCGCGGCGTGCAAAACGGCAAGCGCGGCTCCGCCCAGTTCGAAGCGGATCAAATGCGAGCCGGAGAGTTCGCCCGAGAACAAACTCGAGCCCGAGGTCAAACAAGAGCCGGAGATCAAGCAAGAACCCTTCACCATCCGCGGCTACTTCGGCATCGGCGACGAGGACGAAGGTTAACGGTGAACGAGGTCTTTTGGCATCAGCGAGTCTCCGACGAAAAGACAGGTTGTGGTACACGTAGCGTAGGAAAGAGACGAAACGACAACGAGAGTAGACGAAACCACAACGAGCACGTACCCGTCGCGTCGGCTAATTTCTAACTTCCAACTTCAATCCAGTTCATACAGCATCATCTCCGCGCTCTTCTCGTCCCCGCTTCCGTTCCCACGTTCCCCAACCCCAACCTTGTCTGGAAACGACCGTAACAAAGCATCCACGATGTACAAAGCTCGGTGTTCCAACGACCAAACAAACGAATCGTTTGTGGAGTCGAAAAGGACTCCGTCCTCGTCGTCGTCCAAAACTCCCAAAAAAGCCCTGAGCGTTTGCCTCGCTTTCGTGAGCTTCACGGTCGCGCTCTCCAAAAACCCACACGCCAGTTCAAGCGCCGCGCACCGCCCTCGTTCAAGCGCTAAGGTCAAACAGTCATTTGGGTATACACTCTCAAGTCCGTGAAGCGCCTCACACGCGCTCGCCGCGGCTTCTTGGCGGCGGTGCGCGTGACACACCGCGGCGATTGATACGAGGACGCGCGTTTTCGTATCCAACGCTTCGCAGAAAACGCGAGCCGCAGGGACGTTAATTTGTGGGGACACGCGCATTTCTTTAATAACCTCCTCCACCTGCGCGAGTGTTTTTTTCTTCACCTCGTGATTTTTGTTGAGTCTATTCGGGTCTGTTGCAGCGGTGTTTGAAAATACCTCTGACGACGACGTATCACCGAATACCCCTGAAACCTCATCACCGAACACCTCCGAGAATACCCCATCACCGAACACCTCGCGAGCGTGGTCGACGACGGCGCACCAACGGCCAAGACGCGCGTCGTGATTTGCGTTTGTTTGGAAAACGCGTGTTTCCCGTCGTGTAAGTTCAGGCGAACAACACCCAGCGCATGCACAAACAAACCCGTGCGACTCCAACAGAACCGCGCGTCGCGTCGCGCGCGGCGCCGCGCCTGTGATTGTTACACGAAAAGTGTCAGTCTTGTATATCGCGCCGTGTGGACAAACAGTCACCAGCTGAGAGATAAAACAGTGTTTGGATTTGGTAAAGGCCCAAGGCCGTACCGACAACCGGGCCGTAGGAAACCACGATTTCTTCGCCTTCGCGAATGTCGCGAATCGCCCTAACCGACGCGACGACGGCAGGGTGGTTGGGGTTGTTTTTTTCAGGTTGAAGGATTTCGACAAACGCGTTTGGGTCGCACGCGTGGTTCGCCCGCGACGTTTTCGGAAACGTCGCGAGCGCCACCGGGTGGGATTCCGTGGTCAGGGCGCGCCATGCGTAGTGGTACACCGGCGATTCCTTCGCGTATATCCGCGAGTACAACGGTGCTTTTTGTTTCAAGTTCAAAAGCCGCTCGCTCAACTTTTGCATTTGGTTTTTTTCAAACCCACACGGGTCGGGAACCGAAACAGACGCGCCGCCGGCCCCGCGTTTTTTGTCACACACCGTTTCCCCATACAACCCGGGACTCGGAACTCGCTTCACCGCGAACGCGTTACCCAGCACCGCACACGTCGCTTCCAGCACTTCTCCTGGTGTAAATTTTGTGCCGGACGCACAACACGCGACGACCGCGGCGACCGCGAGCCTCGCTTTCGCGGAGACGTCCAAGTCGTCCCAGCGGCGGTGCAAATCGAAAATCGTGGAAGAGTCAGGGTTACATTCCCTTTCCTTTTTCGCCGCCGCCACGCACCGCATCGCCAGCCGCGTCGCCGAGGGTAAAACGACCCACCAGCACCCTCCCGTTTCGCACTCGACCTCGCGGTGCGGCGTGTCACTTGCGCGACATAAATCGTCGCAGTACGTCGCGACGCAACAGGTGCGGCACGGCGTCGGCGCGATGGACAACGGCTTGAAACAAAAGTGACAGTTACGTTTCCACGCTTTCCCGTTTCGCGAATCGGGAACGACCGCGAGTGGGGGTTCGTGTGAAACCACCGAATCGCCCTTGGTCATTTTTCCCGAAGCAAACAAACCGAAACCGGAACACGCCAGCGAGGCTTTGACGAAGGGCGTTTTTTTGGAAGCGCTGGAAGGGCTGTTCTTGTTAACAGTCTTAACAGTGTCACGTGTCGTTTCCCTGATCCTGTCAACAGCGCCACGTTCCGTTTCGCGGTTTGTTGCTGAAGGTTCTGTATCAATCACTTGACCCTCCTTTTTTACGCGTTCCAGCCTCGTTTCCACGGAGTTTCGCGCCCCTCGGCCATGCGGCAAAACCCGTAACGCATTTTGAAACGCGTCGCGCGCGCCGTCCATGTCTCCCAAAGCAGTCAACGCAACACCTAAACGGATGAAAGGTTTGGCCCAAGTGCTTGGGTGTGTTTGATCTGGGTCTTTTGGGTGTAACGACTCGAGTTCTTTCCCTAATTCAATCGCGCGCCGGGCGTCGCGCTCGGCGAACAAAAGTAACAATTTCCGTGTACCACCAGCGTCGGATGCCTGAAGAGATCTGTTACCGTGGTCGGATGACTCAAGGTTGGATACGTCCTCCTCTTGCGCACGGCACATCCCCCCCCGCGAATCATTCGCCTCCACCAGCTTCAGCAGCACCGCGGACCGGTTGCTTCGCAGGGTGTGTATGAGTATTTTGTCGCGTCGCGTGACGTGCGGGGCTAGGCTCAGCGCTTGATTAAGATTTAACAAAGCAAGTGCGAGGTCGCCATCCCGAAACTCTTGGTCGGCGTTCCGTTTTCTATCCCTCGCGGTGGAGTGTGACTTCCCCGCGAGCCCGTGTGGGTCCGCTATCGGTGCTATCAAGTGTTTAAATTGTCCTTGTGAAGTGTGGTCACGCAACGCCGTTTGTACGACCTGCGCCGCGTCTCTCGGGGTCAAACAGGCGAGACCTCCGACCACGTCCGCGGACAACAACGACAATATCGCATCCATCGTGCACGTATCAAGGGTTTAGGGTTTATCGGTTTAGGGTTTAGGGTTTCTTCGAGACATGTCATAACGCGACAAAACACCACGCGCGAAAAGAGGCATCGCGATGGCGAAGCGACGCGAAGCGCGGAGTGGCGGAGGCGGTGTGTTGGAAAGATGTAGTGTAGATTTGGTTTCGGCAACAAGTGATGATTTTTTTCCCCGCAAACGATGCGAACGATCTCATCGTCTCATCATCGGACGTCGCACCAAGCACCATGGCGTGCTTCGGCTTTGCGGTGATGCACGCGGTGCCGCATATACCCGTGAGTAACGCCCGAATCCGGTGGCCGTTCGAAACCACGCGCGTTTCTGCCGACCACGCACGCCAACCTTCCGCGCTCGCCGGAATCTTTTCACGTCGTGTCAATCCGCACGCGCTTCGGCACACCGAGCACTCCATCTGGGTCGACCAAACACGAAGGCACGGGCGTGCTCTTGACGACACGCGAGCGCCAAGGCGTTGGGCGATGACACCGAGCAACGAGTCTATACCTTCGGAAGGCGAAGCTATTCGCCAAGCATATGTTCCCCGCAGGTGCGTGCTTCCCTCGTCCTCGCTTGTTTACGATTTCTCCTGCCATATATTTTGCGGCGAGAGAGCTGAGCAGCTGACAATACTTCGACGCAAACTTAAACAACACAGTGAGTCTTCGAAGTCTGACGATCGTGCCGAACGATGGATAAAAAAGGCGCGCACTCCGCATTCATGTGAGATGTCCAAGACCCATTCGCCTGCACCTCTCTCGTTGCCCGTCAGCGGCACGTAAAACTCACCTTCGAACTTTCATTCCTCCTCAGGGCGTCGCGCTGGTCTGCTCCGAGTGCGAAACCAAGGAGACGAGTCGGTGGTGCGCCAACAGGGACGATGCCGAAAAACCGGTCTGCCAGGTTTACTACAAACGACAGGTACGTCACGCGCGTCGATCCAAGGCTTCAATATTTCATCTTCTTTGTATCGTCACATCCTGACCCAATACCCGCGGTGCTCCTTTTCACAGCTCGCTGCCAGCTGTGGCAAGTGCTTCGAATGCGGTACGGATGGGGCAAATACAAGCCAATTGGTTAGGTCGAAGCTCCAGAAGGGCGCGTGGTACTGCGGGCCGTGTAGCAAACGAGAGGTGCACAATTTCTGCTTCTTCTCTCTCTTTCTCTCTCCTTGCCCTACCAACATTTATAGGCATGATAACTTTCTGTCACAAGCTGTTTCGTCTCGACTCACGTCGTTCGAGTTCCATATTCTTCGCAGGAGCGGGACATCGAAACCGCCGCGGGGACGACGTGCGTGAAGTGCGGGACGGATACGACCAGTAAGTGTATCAAGTGCAAAGATAGGCCCGGAACTAAAATTTGCACGCCTTGCTACGACAAGAACTAGCTGGACCTCCCCGCGGCCGCGGGGACGACGTGCGTGAAGTGCGGGACGGATACAGCCTGTCAGTGGTACAACTGCAAAGACGAGCCCGGAACTAAATTTTGCAAGCCTTGCTACCAGAAGAACCAGCTGGACCTCGCCGCGGCCGCGGGGACGACGTGCGTGAAGTGTGGGACGGATACGACCTTTCAGTGGTACAACTGCAAAGACGAGCCCGGAACTAAATTTTGCAAGCCTTGCTACCAGAAGAACAGCTACGAGAAAAAGAAAGCGGCGAAAGCAAACGACAAGTGAGTCTCGGGACGACCCTGGGTTTTGAAGCGATATTGACGCCGCTTCACGCAAACTAGCTTAGCTATAAGCTTAGCCGCTAAGCGCAAACTCGATCAATGCACCAAAGAAATAATACAAGTATTTTATAAACCACACACCACGCGTCACGCCACCACCCTGGCGAGTAAATAGTCGTACAAATGCGTACACCGTTTCGCTAACCAAGCCGTGATCGCGGCTGGCACGATTAACGCCGAAAGTGTCAGTCTCTCGGCCATGTGTATGAGGGATTGGTATGAGTAAACAGTCTTGGTAACAGTCCGAGGGAAAAGTCCCTTCTGGTCGTAATGGTTCCTTCGCAAGACGAGTATGGGCAATCAGGGAGGCGGAATGTGGTGAGTTGGAAATACGTACCCGACACGAGCGAGCAAAGCGCGCCGGCCCAAAACGCGTTTGCGAAGCACGCGCCGCCGGTGCAAAAAACGTCGTCGGTTGTTTGGTGAAGAATGCCAGACTGGTCAGCCACTGAAGAACTCGGTAGCAGCTGTTTCGCCATCGCTGAGTCGTACACATAACTAAACACTTTCGTGGAAAGGAAAAACGACCCAAGCATGGGGGACACCGAGAGCCACCCGTAAATCGCCCCGACGTTTTTTGTGCCGAAAAGCTCGGTCACGATCGCGGGCAAACCGCCCTTTTGAGTTTTAAGAAAAGTGTCAGTATTGTATGGTCAAACAGTCTTGGGATTTGGGAAATGCAATACGTACCCAGTGCGCGCCCAGCGCCGCGCCAACCACGGAAACGGCGACGAAAACCCCGAGCGGGGTGGGACATGCCGCGGCGAAGGAAACCCCGAGCGCGACCGCGCACTGCGCGACCGCTAAACACTGCACTCTGGTTATTCCGTATTTCGCAAACACAAACTCCGCGACCTCGCCGCCCACCAGCCTGCCGAGGCAGTTGCACACGGAAAACACGGAAACCAGCGCGGAGGATACACCCGAGTTTGACCCCACCGCGGCGGACACCACGGAAAGGTTGTTCACGAGGCACATCGCCGCGCCCGACGAGAGCGAAATCGTGACGAACAAAAGCCACATGTCCACGCATTGTAGGGATTCATAAAGGGTCAGGGCGTGGCGCTTTTGCCCGCGAAGGGGAGGCGGTTCTGTCGATTCGCTCGATTCATTCGACACGACAGTGGATCGTACTCGAGTTTCCTCCAGGGAATCAGAAGCGGGCACGTCATCCACGTCATCGGGAGCGCCATCAACGCCATCACCCAGAAGCGGGTCGCGCAGGTCATTTTCGTAAGAAGGGATTCGCTCGTTTGCGCTTGAAGAGTCGTGGACTCCCGAGAATCCATTTGATTCGTAATCCGTCTTCTCCCCGAACGCCCCCGCCGCGGCGAAGGAAACCCACGGCGTGGCGAGAAGAACAAGGACGACGAACGTCAGCAAACCGTTGACCCACCTAGCCGGTGATGCCATTCCGAACACGGAAGGGTCGTTGACGAGCGCGGCGAGGGAAACGACGGACACCAGCGCGACGACTTACGGTAGGTAAAACAAAGTGTCAGTCCATTTGTTGGGCGTGTATTGGACGATGTGTGGACAGCAGTCGTGGTAATCGGTATGTGTATTGGATGATGGCCTGGTCAACAGTCACCGGTCATCGATCAGAACAGTCACAGGCGCGTTAGAGGTAAAACGGGCGGTGTGTTGGATTTGGGAAACGCGCTACGGCCGTACCTGTGTAGTTTAGCTGCGTCAACACGACGGCGCGCAGTTTTTTCGACCCGCGCGAGGTATTCGGTGCGTCGTTCGTTGGTAAACGGGGAGTCATTGACTCGCCAAACCGGCCATCACCTGGACGCGTGTCTTCCATAACCCCCGGTGCGCCTAAAAAGAACGGCGCGCCAACCACCGCGACGGTTCCGCCCACGAACGCCAAAAGCAACACGAACTTCTCCGACCGTGTGTCCTCCGTGGTGTTTGCACCGCCGACGGGAACGAACGTGGCGAACATTTGCTGAAAAACCGCACTGCTTAGCCCCAGGTACGCCTTCAAAACCCCGCCGATTTTGCCAGAGTCGTGCGGAAAACAACGCATGACGTGTAACAACGCCGCGGTGTCGAACAAGGAGTTGCCGTTTGACGCGACGAAAACCGTTAGGGACGTCCACCAAAGGGACGGCGGAGTCGTTGTTTTTTGCGTCAGCACACGGTAGACCCCTAAAAACCCACCCACGTGCATCACCGCCCCACACAACAGCGTCGCGAACGCGCCGTACCGATCGTACAAATACCCTCCGGGTAACCCGAAGTACGCCCCGGAGTCCTTCACGGTTCCAAGCAAAGCGACCACGGCTTCGCGGCCGTGAAACACTTTGCGCAAATCGTCGGAATACACCCCGAAACTATACGTCAACCCGGCGCAGGTTTGAACCACGGTCGCGGCGGCGAGCGCGGCGAACGGGCCGGGGGTGATTTTATTTAGGAAGGTACGTGGACCGTGAGACGACGAATTCGGGGTCCGCGCGGACGCGGACGAGACCGTGGATGATGGGTCGTTGTTGGTTCGGGACATATCATCATTGAAGATGTCCACCTCATCAAACGATCCTTCCCGAACGAACAACGACCCATCATCCACGTTCGCACCAGGCCCGGTTTCTTCGTCCTCGGAGTACGACTCCGCGGAACCCACGACGGCCTCCAGTCGCGTGAACATGAACCGCGCCACGCCCGCGGCGCGCCGCCGCGAGAGTGTGGCGAAGAAAGCCGGGACGCGTGCGACTTTTGGACGGCCAAACGACGCGCTTCGAAAGAATAAACCAGAAGGCACCACTGATTGTACATTTGTATCTTTACATCCGTGTAAGTCTCTCTACGTCTCCCGGCTCTGCTGCTCTAGTCAGAATCCATCCCCCAGTCTTCGTCCAAGTCAGAGTCTTCGGCATCAGCCGGTTTTTGTGGACTCACGGGAGGAGCTGTGTTTTGCAGTGCAGTCGTAGTCGTCACTGGGTCGATTGCGGTAACTCGGTTCGTTCGCGCCGACGGTGCGTCCGAATCCGCAACCGGTGCCTCGCCCGTTTCCCCGGAACTCGAACCGCCACCAGATGAATACTCCACGTCCCGCATCCGCGTCCAATCCTTCCCGAGCGAGTCGTCCGAACCGTCACCCGTGCCGTCCGTGCCGTCGGTGGTCGCGAGGGAAACCACGCGGTGGTGCCCGGGAGGGTAATTGCCCATAGGGTCGGGGTCGCCCACGTCCACGCGCTCGTGTGTTTTTGAATCTTCAGGTTCGATTTCTTGAGCTTCTTTTGGGGGAGGGTAATTGCCCATAGGGTCGTTTGTCTCGCCCACGTCCATGCGCTCGTGTGTTTTGGCGGTTGGTTCGGGCTCGGGTTCGGGTTCGGATTCGGTTTCTTCTTCTTCTTCGTCTTCTCGCCTTTCTTTTGTTGGCGCCCCGCGCCGCGGCACGGAGACGGAGACGGGGGAGACGGAGGGCGAAACGTCTGTGTGTTGCGCGAGTTTTGAAGTATCCGCGCTGCCGTCCTGGTCGTTCTTCCGCGTGTCAGACCCAGACCGGGCTCCATCATCGTTCGGTGACGTAAAGCGCACGTGAAATGTCGCGTCGCCCGCGGTATCCGTCTCGGCCAATTCGACGTCGTCACCGCCGTCGTCGTCACCGTCCGCCTTCTTTCCCTCCGCCTTTCCTTTGTCCTTTTCCTCCTCCTTTCCATCCTCCGTTCCTTCATTTCCCTCCTCCTCGTCTCCCTCTCCCTCCTCGTCTTCAAACAACCCGTGTCCGTCCCGCTCGCACCGCAGCGCGTAAACTCGAAAGAAATACCGGCTCCAGAAAACGTCGTACTCCACCACCGCGGGAACGATGCGCACGGACATGGTCTTCATGAACGAGTTCGAACCGAGCAGCGCGTCGACGCTGTTTTTGGTGGACTCCGAACGCGGGTGGAACGTTTTTTGCCAAATTTGAAACGAAACCCCATCCTCCGGCTCGTCGCAGTACGTCCCGCTGTCGCGCTGCGCGGCGGCGACTTTCTTTTCGAAAACAGCCAAAGCGGCGTCTCGGGGGGATTGAACCGAGGCTCGCGGTTGGTCGCTTGTCCGGTTGTCCGCCAATGAAGATGCGGCGTGTTTACCCTGTTGAGTGTCGACGGTACTACTGATGTGACGTCGCCCCGTGGAATCCGTCGCGTCCGCGGCGTCGTCCAGTTTGTCCACGATTTTGTCTGCCATTGTGACAGAACAGTGTCAGTCTTGTGTGGGAAAACAGGGAGGCGGGATTTGGGAAATGCAACACGTACCAAACAACCGCCCGGCGTTTTGAAACATTGTCGCCCCGAACCGCTCCATCGTTTCGCCAACCTGCTCAAGCGCCTCCGCGGTGCGCTCGAAGGTCTCCACGACGTGTGGGTCCAACCGCGTGGAGGCGCGCCGGTCGTCGTCGTCGTCGTCGCCGTCATCGCCGTCGTCGCTTCCGTCTTCGCCGTCAGACTCCCGGGACACCCCCAGCCCCCCAGACCCCCCGGCCGCGAACTCGCCCAACGCGTCCCCGACGAAAACAATGTCAGACGACACACCTTCGTCGGTTGTTTCCCGGAACTCGTTTAAATCCCGTCGAACGGTTTCCGCCGCGAAGTGGACATCGCGCGACACGCTGGCCACCGTGGTTTTCGCCGCGTGCGTCAATTTGTCCTTCGCCAGACGAAGCGTTTGCCAAACCGCTTGTGGTACGAACGCCCCGGCCTCGTCGTCATCATCGTCCTCTTCTTCGTCTGCGTTTTGCGTATCGTCAACTGTTGAGTCGGCACGCCTGCCGTCTTCGTGCCAACGTGACCCGCGTGTCTCATCACCACCACCGAACCCATCGGAAGGAGCTTTCGTCTCGGCCAAGACGTCGTCCTCGTCGTCTGACTCCGAATCGAGAAGCAAATCACCAGCCTTGGCGGCCAAGTCCCCGACGCGCGCGGTGACGTTCTTGAAAAAATCCATCTCCGGGGCGGGTTTAGGTGTTACGCAAGTCGTGAAGGCGTTGACGCGGTTAACGGGTGCTTCGGGCCCGTGCGCGAGAGGAGTGGGCTCGAGTCGTTCGTTCAAGAGACGAAGAATGTTGGCTTTTTGATTTGCGCAAGATTTCGTCGATTTGGCAAAATTGGCAATGGACCTAAAATAATTTTGCCATTCATCCTCCGCTCCCTCTCATCACTCCTTCTTCTTCGCCTCTAGACTCTTCCCCCCCCCCGCCTTTTCAAACGCCACTTCCAGCCCCAGCCCCTTCACGATATCAACCGCCCGTAACCGCGAGCCTTTGATTTTCGTGCCCTCTAAATACGCCCTCGGGACTCGAACCAACTCTTCGCCTTTCTTAAAAAGTAAAATACTAGGCACCGCGCACGCCGGTCCCGTTGCGTCGAGGGGCACGCCCAGCGTCGCTTCCGCGGTTTCCGGCCACCGCCCCACGTCTATTGTGACGAACTTTACGTTGTCCGTGGTGTATTTCATGGAAATGTCGTGGAAAGTGGGTTCCAGTGCTGTTGAGTTACTGCTCCAATCCGCGTGGACTAACACCACCCATTGAATAGCGGCATCACTTTTCGTCCATTCGGGTCTCAAAATTTGCGAATGCAACCCCGCTGGTGTCATCGGCACCGCTTTCGTTGCGCCGGAGTATCTCGGCGGTATCAGGAATGCGCAGCCCAAGAAACTAACCAACACACCCACTCCGAATACCCCGAAATCCGGACGCGTCGCGACGTACAGCAAGGCTAGCAAGGAAGCTTCCAGGTACATAATCGCGCTCGCCAGAAACTGATCGAGGTTGTCCTTCTTCAGGAACTTCATCAGCAACACCGCGACGCACGTCGCTGCGATTTGTTTTTCCCACTGCCACAGCGATTCGTTGTTTCGTGGGAACGCCACTTTAAGCCACCCGCTGCCGAGTAAAGGGTACGCGAGCAACACGACCAGGTGCGTGAGGTGGTACGGGGAGAGGAAGCGAGCGAGTGGGGGGGCCATCTGGACAAGTTTCGCGGTCGTTTAGATTGCGCGAACACGGGCTGCACACCACGAACGCGGTCGTTCGCCTGGTTTCGCACAGCACGACGACCGACGGAGTTCGGGGGCCTGTTCAGGTTCGCAAAATGGAAACGTGCGAAACGTCTGGGAAACCGCGCGTTCCAATAACCGCGAGCAACACTAAGAGCGACCCTACGCGCGCGCGCGTGATACCGTGAATGAGGTTTTCGCGAAAACGAGCGGCGGTTGTGGAAGGGGCGAAAAGTGTTTTTGTAGATTTCTTAAAATTACATCGTTTGCGTCGAGCAGGGCTAACATAAGACATCCCCCACATAAAGGACATCCTCAAAAGTACGTACCGCCCTCGCTTCAGCCCGGAAAACTTGCAGTCTCCTAATCCTATTCCTTCCCGAACCCGATCCCCCCGGACATGATTATTCCCACGATCACCCCGAACAGCCCGAGCGCGCTTCCGAAAATCTCGACGACGAGAATCTTGACGAACAACGTCGGGTTTTGCGCGTCTGCGGAGAGAAAAAAAGTACGGAGTATTTAGTGAGAGGTGTTTCGAGGTCAGTTGGGGGGGTACAGGTGGTTAACCACTGGCATACCGACTCGGCGGACCTTGGTTCGAAGCCACCAGGTATGCGAGGTAGTTTTACGTCCGGCACAGTAATTAGTCATGCTAATTGTAAAACCAAACGCACCTGATAAAGCGCACGACGACCCCACCGCGCCGACGCACATCCCGCACACCAAGTTCGCCAGGCCCACGGTTAGACCTGAGGCGAAAATGCAGTATCCCGAGGTGTACGCCGCTTGCGCGTACCGGCCGGTGTCCGAGGATGGCGCGACGTATTCGATTTTCGTTTGTAAAATGATGGCTATTATGACGCCTGAGATTGTAAAAAGAAACGTCAGTCTCGTATATCGCGATGTATTGGACGATGTATGGACAACAGTCAGGGCAGAGGTAATGGTCCCTACTGGGAAATACGAACCGTAAATCGCCACGGCTTCGCAGAAAATTACGCTGATCAGGTTCTTGCTCGTGATCCGCGGCGCGCGCACCGCGGCGCCGACCAAGGAACTGCCGGTGATGAAAATGCCCCTGTTCGTGGATTTGTTTCGTTAAAGGTTTGGGTGGTTAGTGTGCTGTGCGTATGGGTCAGTAGTCAGAGTTCTTTTTTGGACCCGTGGTTCGTAGGAGGCGAGCGTCTGTGAACACGCGTCGCAAATCCGTAATCGATTTAGGGTTGGGGAAAAACAGGTGCCCGAATTCGATCGATGCAGATCTGTGTTCGTGCGACCCGACAATCCGAGAAGTTCGCCACACCCTAAACCCCCACGCACCACGCCGCCCCTAACACCGAGAACCCGATCGCACTGGCGATACCAAGCGCGGCGAAGAAATACGGGTCTATTGACCGGAACAGGAACCCGAGGTAGGCGAAATCTATCAGCTTGTTGGAGCTCTGTTCGCGCCTGCCGAACGAGATGCCGAACACCAGCAACAACAACGTTGTGACCCACAACACGGATACCAAAATCAACAACCGACTGTCCAGTTTCAACCCGCCCGCGGAGGTGGCCATCGTGACCTAGCGCGCTACCGAAGAGGGAAATTCGTGGTAGAGGTTCCGTCTTCCCTGCGCGGAGGTGATCTAATGTGTACCTGGCTTACCGCCAAGGCCCTTTGGCGAGGCACGAAAATAAAAAGTCAGAAAAAAATCAAAAAATCTCAATTGTCGAACGAGGCGTCGATCGGTCAACGCGTCCCACCCTTCGCCCCCACACGCAGGTCGCGCGCTGCGTTTGGTTGCCGGAACAACTCCGGCATCCAACGGGCAGGGCGTGCGCGTGCCTTTAGGGTGTAGGGTGTAGGGTTTGACACGCGCTTGTGCTTCCTGACGTGCCGCGTCTTCTGCTAAAGTATAGTAAATTTCGACTCGGCAACGCCGCGGCCGGTCGCTAAAATGCCATCCCCACCCCCCCCCAACACGAACACCGTGCGCGTGTCCGTGGACGAGATGAGGTTCTTTCCAGCGCACGTCGTCATTACCAAAGGCACGTCCGTGCGCTGGGAGCCGGTGTCTGGCTGTTCCGTGGCGCACTGCCTTGAAGTCGTGGACGCGGAGGAGACGAACTTTGCGATGTCGCCCGCGATGGTACCAGGAACGCCGTGGGATTTTGAGTTCACGGAGGTCGGGAACTTTCACTACCGCAGTCTGATTTACTGTTTCATGAAAGGAACCGTGACCGTGGTAGAGGCGGTTGATGTACTTCCGACACCAAAACGCAGCAGCACGAGTCGAGTTTTGCAGAGAAGCAGTGCGTGGACGGGCGCTTCCAGCGCAGGCGAGCCATCCTCGAAGGAATTGCACGGCGTACCAGTTGCGCAACGCGACGCCTCGACCGACCACGGCGCGGCGGACAAACTCGTTTCGTTGCAGTACACGCGCCTTGCTAGTGATGAAACAGTCGAGGAAGAAAACAGCACGTCATACGAGTTGGACCCGAAAAAGCCAAAGAGCACGGTAAGTAGCTCGGGTAACTCGAGGAACGACTATGCAAAAGATGACGCGCGCGTTCCGAAAAGCCACCTTCCGCCCGACCAACTGATTCGCGCGGCGGCGGAAACCTCACGGCGGTTACTCGAAACGTCCTCCTCGGTTTCCACCACCGAAAGAACATACACGAAGTGCGACCGGTGTTCCTTAACCTTCGTCTCGGAGACGAACAGACAAAGGCACAGGGTGAGCTGCGAGAAACGGCGAGGAACGCGGGGCAAACCGCCGGTTGTCGCGCTTGACGAGGTTGTGAAATTTTGGACGCAGGTGCGTGTTGCGCGTTTCCCGAATCCGGGGACACGCTGTTTTATCTCTCAGCCGGTGACTGTTTGTCCATACATCGCCCAATACATGACTGACACTTTTCGTTCACAACCACAGTTACCCTCGGCGGCGCGAAGAGACGTTTGTTTAGTTTCCCAGCCCGGCGAAGCAGGCGCGCTAGTCGCGGCTGGATTCAAGGGAAGAACATCAACTCGTGTGGAACAACAACAAAACGATCAATCGTTTCTGAAATACAAACAGGCGGGGTCCACGTTAGCAATCGCCGCGGGTGTTTTCGACGAAAAATACGCCGACAAAACGCAAATCGCGACGGAAACTGCAACTCTTTTCGCGTGCCTTCGTGAGGCCAGCGAAGGCACTTATTTCGGCCGGCACACCAACCTAGACCTGCCCACGATGATCTTGGACGAAAACCTGGAAGCCGCGCTCGCGTTTTTGCTTGAACAGCGGATTTCGGAGCGGTACCTTGACGAGCGGTCCGTGGAAGCGGAACTTGCGCGGAAAACGTTACTCCTGGAGATTGACGAAACGGCGGCGAAGACGGAACGGCGCGACGCGCATCGGGGGGCGCGAAACAAAGCCAAGAAAGCAAAGGCGCGGACGAAACGGAAGGGTGATAGTACACTCAGTGGGGCATCAGGAGTTTCCGAGAATGAAACTGGGGGTGAGGAAATTATGGAAGCGGAGGAGGATGAGACGACTGAAACGTCCAAACTGTTGGAACTCGAGCGAGTAAAACGCGACTCCGACCTGGACGCCGCCGCGGCGAAGGAACACGCAGAGTTGGAAGCACACACGGCTTCTGCTGCTTCCGCGAAATCGGAAAGCCGACCGCGACGGGGACTTGATTTCCGAGGAGACAGCGCGAAAGGAGCTGGCGCGACGCCCGTGCTGCCCGCGCGCCCCACAGACGACGCGGTCGAAAAGAAGACGACATCAACAAAAAAGTTGCCTCCGCGTCCCGCCACGGCGCCGGTGTTGCTTTTGCGCGAAGGGTTCACGATTCCGACGCCCAAGAAACAGTCACCCGAATCAGCAAAAAAAACGCCTGTTGTGGTGAAGCCCCTTTCTCGGGTTAAGGAACTACCAGTAGTGCCTGTGCAGTCGGGCATTATTGAAAACTTGGACTCCGCGGTGGTCAAGAAGAGCCGACGTAACAAAAAGCTGGAACGACGCGCCGGCGGCGGGATTTCGGACGTTGCCACCACGGACATATCCGCATCAGGGAGCGATGTCGGGTACCGCACCGCGTCTGATACGGAGCTGTTGTTTGGGACAGGTCCTTCGGGAAGCGTTACGACGAAGCAAAGCCGAAGGGCTTGCGTCGCGGCGCGCGCGAACGATGCGAACGGTGCCGGCGGGGAGACGCTTTCTCTTTTGGAGATGCTCACGGGTAATGCTGCTCTGCCGCCACCCATTCCTTTTGTCGCGTTGGTTTCAGAGACGCCCACTGCTTCACCTACGGCTACACCCACCAAGCCTGTGCCACGCACTACGCACTCGCCCTCGAATATCACAGCGCCACCGACCCCGGTCGCGGAGTTTGTCTCGCCCGCCTCGTGTTCGTTCACCGCGCGCGGCATTCCGATCGCGCCGTTGTTGACGCCGGAGAGGATTTGCGATTTGCGGGGAACGGGCGGTGGTCCGCCAATCGCGATGCCGTTCCCAAATCACGCAGTGCCGATGGCTACGCGCGCGCCGCCCATGGCACATCATCTGTTCCCGACCGGTGGTGTACCGATGATGAGTACTACACCTCACCCGGCGCCTCCCGTTGCACACAAGGCGCACATGCTCAACGCCGCTCCCCCCGTCCCGGCTGGCATCGACCCCGAGGTGTACATGCGTCATTACATGACAGCGCTTGCGGCGATTCAGAAAACACACGCCGAACACTCTTGGGTTGTCTTCGCCCCGCCCCTACCGCCGGGGCCGCCGCCGCAAATGTTCTGGCAGTATTCGTGATCCGTTATTTTTAGTCGTACGTGTACTTAGTCCGGTTGAGAGTAGTCACCGTACGTGTAATTAGTCTGTAAGCTATTAGAAAACTCAGCAGTAACCTCTCACGCGTCTTCCCACTCCTCCTCCACGTCCTCCCAAACTTCGTCCCCGCCGTCCGCCATCGCGAGGGCGACCAGGTCGTCGGTGACCATCTCGGCAACCGCCGGCGCGTCGCTTTCGCTTTGTTTCTGTTCGCTCTGTTTCTTTTCCCCAGCCGCGGCGTCGCCGGTGTTATTTTTCAAAGCCCCGAGGTACGCCCTTAGCCACTCTTCCTTTATCTTCTCCTCAGCCTTTGCTGTAGAGTCGTCTGTTGCATTCGCCTTAGCGTCCGTATCACCTCCCCCGATCCCACCGCCCATGGTCGCGTCTTCCTTGGCGAATGCGTTTTTAGTGATCCACTCCGGCGCTATCTTCGGCGCGTGCGCCGCCGCGTCCGCCTCCGCTTCCTGTTCCTCGGTCAGCCCCAGCGTCACTTCGAAGGTGGTGTCCTCCAAAGAATCGAGCTGGACGTTCAACCCCCCCCGGGCGTTCAGTCCGAAATTATTGCCCACCCCGCCGTTCCTGGCGGCGGCTTTTTTCCGCGCCCGCGTGTATTCGTTAAGCGTTCCGTACTGCGGTGGGACCGTGCCTTTAACCCTGTCCAACTGCTTTTGAATCGGTAACACTTGTTGTTCGAACTTTGCGAGCGCAGCACGCACGGCTTCCCGTGTCCTCGGTTCAGGTACCCCCCCGTCCTCCCCGCCGCCGCACTGAACTACCTCCGCGGCGCACACGCTGCACTTGAACTGCATCGTCGTCATGTCCAGCAAGCGGGACGCGTCTAACGACGAGTACCGTTTGCCGCATATTTCCAAATCCGCGACGCACTTGAAAAGCACGGAAACCGGGCCTTTCTCGGCTCTGTGTTTCAGGTTTTTTCTGGCCGTGCCTACTCGCAAATTCACCGCATCCACGACCCGGCTGTAGTTCAAACACACGTACGTCACTATTGTTTTGTCGATGTTCCGAATGCGTTCCTGTATGACGTGCTCATCAACCCCGTTCTCCTCCCCCCGCGCCCGGGTCCTATCCTCCCGGTCTTTGTCTTTTTCCTTAACGTGCGCCCGTGTCACGAACCGCTGTTCCTCTAGATAAAGAAGCGCCTTCCTTACCTGTTTCGCGGACAGCAACACCGCGGCCGCGAGATCGTCCTCCTTTACCCAGGTCCTGCGGCTCAACGCATCGACCAGAACTTCCGCGATTTTCGAGTTGTCGTACTTAGCGTTCCCAGTACGCGCCAACCTCTCCATCGCGCTGCTGTGCCGGTAAAACGCGCGAATCGCGAGACGAGCGAGTTTCTTGTGCTCGCTCATGGACGACGAGGGAACCGCAGCCGCCTCAGCGCAGTGGCCTCTGTGATCAGGGGGGCGACGAATTGAAGTTTTCTGCAGTCCTAAACTCGAAAATGAAAATTAAAAGGGCGCACCCGATTTTTATCGACCCTCAGTACTGGTAGCGCCAATGCGCCCGCTGCTGTTAGCGGCGGGGTATTGGCCGTCCTCAGCGCCGGTGCACCGGGTGACGTGTGCGGTCGAGGCGCGGACGGTCACAAGCGATGGAAGGAAGGTCACTACGCGTTGGACCGGTGGGGACGACGGAGCTGTGGTGCGGTGGGAATTTGAACACGACGAATCTGCGACAACGTCCGCGAGCAGCGAAGCAAACACGTCAACGCCCGTCGCGTTCTACGGCGGCCATTCCAGTAAAATCGTAGGTCTCGTGGTGAACCAAGCGCACGACACGGTAATCAGCGCGGATGAAACCGGGGTTTTGTGTGCGTGGAGTGTAGGCACGAACGTGTGTGTGGAACGAGCCGAGCTTGGGGGCGACGATGTCGTTTCGGTCGCAATCGAGCACCGAAAACTCGTCGTCGCGACGTCCACGGAAACAATAGAATTGGACCTACGGACGCTTGTTAAGGTAACACAAACAGAAAACAGGGACACGGGGTCGCCTCCAACGAAACGGGAGGGTTCGGTGCAAAGCGACGAAGTGAGTTTTGAAACAAACATAGCCGTGCGCGACGCGTGGCGGAAAGACGCGCGGGGAGAAAATGTAAACGCCGTCCACGCCACGGTTTCGAGGTTCGCGTTCCAAACGAACGGCGCGCCGTTCTTGTTAGCGGCGGGTTTGGAAAACGGCGACGTTCTGTTTGAGCCGTTTCAAGTAACTCTTACTCCCGACGAGGTATCGACACGTAAATCGCGTACGCAAAACTCCGAAGAACCGAACGTCGAGACTGATTGCCCGGTCACGGCGATGTGCGCGCTTGACGGGTTTTTACTGGCGGGCGACGAAAACGGCGTCGTCCGTGTGTTCGACACAATCGACGGAACGCCAATTTTGGTCACCACCTTGGTGCACCACTCCTACGCGGTTGTTTCTATCGAGTCGCTGCCTATGCATTCGGACGAAAAAACTGTACTTACCGTGGATGGAACCGGGTCTGTTGGAGTCGTCACGGTGGCCAGGCGCGACGACGGATCTGGCGCTGCGCGAAACGAAATTGTCTTTCCCACGAATGAAACGGAGGACAGTGCGTCTAAAGAAAAGTCTATAAACCTAGTATGGGACCCTGATTGTGGAGTTTTAATTGTGTTTCGAAAGTACGAAGACGACTTCGATAAAGTACAAACCGACGCGACGGCGTGGGACGTTTTGGGAAGTCGTTTGGAGCGTTCCGAATTCGGACCCGAAGCGGTTTTGTTTTTCGACCAAGCGAAAAAGAAAGAGGGAAATTTGTTTTTACTTGTTGGCAGCCCGACCGGCTGGCGATGTGTTGGCAGCAGCGTCAATGCAACCACCTTGGACAATACCTTCGTCGATGAACGTTGCGCCGGATCCGTCGCGCGAGTCTTGTCGATTGACGCGGGGGCGGTTCTGGAGCGAAACGGAAATTATTTTGACA
>Ga0222710_1000390_pt1 | contig 20692 bp, 30 predicted proteins | sample AntAcemetage1696_FD_181143 | JGI IMG/M metagenome (GOLD analysis project Ga0222710, IMG submission 181143) | Saline water microbial communities from Ace Lake, Antarctica - #1696 | ecosystem: Environmental > Aquatic > Non-marine Saline and Alkaline > Saline | place: Antarctica: Ace Lake... | reverse complement strand
ATTTCAAAGTCCTTAGGAAAAAACTGCGGATCGCTAGCTTCAGTTTTCTTGTCCCAGTAGAATCGAAGAAGATCTTTGTTAGCAAACTGTGTCTTGTTTTCTTCTGTGCTGAAGCGACGAGTGTCTTTGATGTAGGTGTTATCGTTGATACGATATGCAGCATATGCTACAGCAAGTGCATCTTGTAGACTTACTGTTTTCATTTGAAGTATCATTATCTTGTGCCTCTGTGTATTTGCCTAATCTATGTATATATTATAGCAAAGAATTTGGATGTTGTCAATCTTTTTTGAATAACTCTGTAATTGTAGGACTAACTGCTTCCCACTGTTCTTTGTTAAAGTAGTTTTTCATCAAGTTTTGAATAGCACTAATGTATTGTATATTGTCGGGATCGTTGATTTGTTTCTCAGTCCAACCCAAATCAGCTGCTTCGCTTCGGCTTACAATGTGATCGTGTTGTGGTTCGTGAAACTGTCTGTCAATGCCGTCTTGGTTACAAACTTTATTTTCACCCTTACCAAAATCAAATAGTCGATATGTACCACTAGCATCTGTCCAACCGTCAGCAGTCTTTGTATACATACGTTCGACTTGTTCATCTGTCCATCTGTACTTGTATTTCAAATCTAACACACGCACACGTTTTAAGTCTCTGTGTTTGGCGAATTCTCGCCAAACACTTTCGTTGATGTATGTGGCATCATCAAGTCCGCGAAAAGGATTATCTTTCTTTTCTTGTATTAACTTGTTTACTGCTTCATAATCGTTACACATGATTACACCATATCTACATCAAAATCGTAGCGTTCTTTAGGTTCTGGCCAAGCCGGCGAATGCCAACTAATGTCTGCATCACTGTACTCTTCTACAATTTGTTTGATACCTTCTGCAATTACTACGGGCTCCCAACGAAGTGTAGTCACTTCGTTTTGATCTTTACATGCAGTCTTAATCATACTATGCAAACGGTTACCTTGATTATCACGTGGTAACATAATTTTAATTGCTTTGTGGATCTCGTAATCAAGTTCCATAGCATTAGTATGTGTTTGATTTTTCAAGAACTCCATCAAACCCCAGCTGTTTGCAGTTTGGAACACACTAGTTGGAAACAGTTGTGCATTGATTTGAATTGCTCGTGTAGCAATGTCCGCACCGTACTCTTTCCAATACTTTGTCATGTTACCAATACCTGTTAGTACTTTAGCGTTTGTGCCAATCTCTTTGTCGCCTTTTTCCACAACAAGGATTTCATTCTCATCAAACACTTGATACATATCATATGCTATTTGGTCTTCAGGATCAACTGTATAACCTGCTTCCATACTTGCATTAGCACGTTGATAACGAATGCGGAAACGATCAAACTCTGAACACTGTAGGCTGTTGATATTAATAGCCGCATATTGTTGAACGTCCCAATATTCTTCATCGCTCTCAATATAACTAAGTGGAACTTCTTCAATGCCTAAGAACATACAAGCCAACGAACGGTGTTGTGCATCGTTTACAAAGATACGTCCTTTTGAATCTTTGCGTCCGGCACCTGGAAACACCAGCCCTGGCTGGAACTGAAAAACAATGTCCATCAAAATGTGTGCAAGAAAAACGTCACGTTGTTTTTCTGCGTTCTTAACAAGTTCTTGAATATGCACTAGTAGCGAATTCATAATTGGCATGTTAAGTTGTTTGCCGGCATCTGCTAAACTATCATAGTATGGCAATTCAATACCCATAAGAGGATTTTTGTCACCTAGCAATGTAAGTTGCTTAAAACACTCAAACAGAATATCTGTAAAACTAGGAGTCTTGCCTAGTTTACGTGTACTAATATATACTGGAATGTTTTTTCTGCGAGCTTCTTGCTCTTTAAATGATAGCGAGTGCCAACTTACTCGTTCAGATTTGGGTCCTAATAGTCGAAATAAATCTTCACCAAAGAATTCCGTAATTTTTGCAGGATATGCCATGTTATTTGCCTTTTAGTTGATTGCCTAGTAGTGTTATCACTACAATATTAATTATAACATCTATTGTGCAGATGTCAAGAACTTTTCTTCAAAATCGTCTGAAAGAACATCCCTCCAACGTTGTGCAACACTCTCTGTGTGCTTACACTTGCCACGAAATGTCATTCCTGTGCAACTACACGTAAGACCTTTTGTAGTAATTTCTACAGTGTAGTACTCGCCCTTGCTGCCTCGGAATGGATATTCAAGTCCTACTGCCCAATGAGTTTTGAAGTCAAACAAGTCTGTAGGCTTAAAGTATTTGGTAGTAAATTTAGGCATTGCGTTTTGTCCATTTCAAGTGTCCGATACGTTCTGCTTCGCACCATTGAATAAACAACCCTGGCTCACGTCCGTGTGCTTCGATTTCCCAAGGCTGATTCCAGTAACTAGGATTTCGCTTGTACCACTTGCCTAGCCAGCGCTGCTTCATTGTTACACTGCTTTGATACAGCTCGCCACGAGCAAACTGCTTAACATGCACAAGTTCATGTGCTACTGTTTCTAATATTGAGCGAAGTTTAAATTTAGAGTTAATATCAATATTAAACTCACGTGGACGAGCAGGGTTAACTTCGTTAGTTGACAAACAATATCCGTAACATTCGTCTTTGCCAAAGTCACGTATACATATGTTAAGTTCTAGCGAGTGCATCCGCGGCATCAAATTGTTAACACAGAATTCTGTAATACTTTTTACGTAATGTTTCTGTGACGTTGTGCCGCCTTTAATACTAATTCTCATAGCAACTGCCCTCGCTAGTTTAAGTTTATGTATTAATTATAACATTAAACTTCTAGACTGTCAAGCGACTTTTCACCTAAATCTGACTCAATTGTAGGTGTTATATAGCCTTTGAGCGGGTCTTTTGTGTCATTGTCGCCCAATGCGTATCGATTGTAACGCATATCGTAAGTTAAATTTACTAGTTTAACTACACTGCCGGGGCCTTCCCAAATACTGTTTAGCAAGTCGTTAATTTCAGTAAGCGGAATTGACTTAATCTGACTCTTTCGAAACTCGCCTAATCGTTCGCTAAAATTTTCTACTAAGAATTCAAAGATTACATCAGGTATTAGCGAATGATCGCTAAACGCCCAAGTACCCTTAAATCCATTTACAAGCCAAGGTTGATCAGTAGATGCTGTTGACCAATATTCAAGTGCCATACTTCTGCTGTCATTAAAATTATACATGATTACTTCCTATATTGTGTTAGTGAGTAATCATTATACTATAGGTTACATCACTTGTCAACCTATAAACGGTAAGTAATTCTACCTTTGGTCATGTCATAAGGTGTCATTTCAATCTTTACATTGTCGCCCTGCACTAAGCGTATCCTATTTTGTCGAAGTCTCCCACTAGTATAACAAACTATTACATGTGTGTTTTCTAGTGATACTTTGAAAGTTGGTTTGGGAGGACATCTGTAATAATGCCCGCCATTTCTATTAAGCCATTAATTTTGGCCATCGTCGTCCTTTTTGCTGATTGAGATCTGTCCGTTTTCTACGGTGATCTTGAGTACGTCGCCTGGAACCCAGCCCATACGTTCTGATATTTCAGGCGGTATTGTCATATTGACATTATCTGGATCACCTTCGATATCTTGAAAGATATCTTCTACTTTATATGTAATTACTTTTGTCATACAGTATTTATTTCCAGTTCTAATATATGTGTTGCCATAATGGTATAAGATCATTCTTTTGCTTAACAACAAGTGTTCTACTAATATACTATCAAACTGAATCATTGTCAACTATCAATGTTTCGTTTGCACGAAACAACTCTATGGCTAATCGCCATATCGTATTTTGTTTTCTTATGATCAATATTAATATAGTTTCATGTAGATCATTTCAGTCAGACGGAACCTTCACAGGTCCCATCTAACTTTTGGATAACTTCATGTGAGTCGTATCCAGCCATAGACTTTGGAAACAGGTATTTTAAATGCATCTCCAAGGACTCTAGTCTTTTCCTTACCTGCACTGACATAGCTACTGCTATCTATAACCTCGTTCCTAGGTGTTATAGTGTTTAGGAGATGTTTGCTTGACGCAAAGGGGTGAACACGCTACTCCACCGGCAACGAGCTTTACCTCGGCAGGATTTTAGCGAGTCGAGCTGCCTCGACCAAATGGGGTTCTGAGTTGTTTCTAGGAGTAGTCCTAGAGATTTTAGCAATTATTTAATATTTTCCACTTGCTAACACAATTTTGCAAATGTGTTCTAAACGCTCAATGTGTTCATACGCCCGCCATGGACTTGTATCAATAGCAACAACACCGTGTCCTTTGATACCTACGATGTCATAGGCAGTATTACCGTCTTTATCTAGTTCTAAATTCCAGTGGCATTGATCTGCAAGTTCCTGACTGATAGGAGCAACATCGAGAACATTATGCGCTATCTTTGTGTAGCGATTTAATTCTGGAAACTGATTGCTAACTGACTTTAAATCAATGCCAGCATGCATTGCTGCAATACAGTAAGTAGGATGAACGTGTACAACTACTCTTACTTCTTTGCTGTGTTGGCCCATTTCTTTTTGTAAGCCAAAGTGCAATGGAATCTCACCGCTTGGTGTTAAGTTCTTACTAATATCAGTATAAGGTAACTCTTGCCAGCTATAGTTAATGGCAGCAGTACCGTGACCACTATGTATAGTTTTATCAATACCAATCTTTTTAAACTGATCAGGTTGCAGAGTCTGCTTTCGGACACCACTAGGTGTAATGTAAAAGTGGTCTCTATCGTGATGGCGAATACTCACGTTGCCGTCACGGCTGGTAATCCAATTGCGTTTATACGCATCTAACATCACATCACATATTGTTTCTAACATTACTTTATACTCTAAAACTTTCACCGCAACCACACCGGTCACGCTCGTTGGGGTTAGTAAATTCAAACCCCTCATTCAATCCATTGCGTACCCAATCCACAACTATTCCGTTTAGGTAGGGTTCATCTTTGGTGCTTATTAATACAGCAAACTTAGATTGAGCATAATTTGTTACACCCTCCTCGTACTCGATGCTGTCTACATATTCTAACACATATGCCAATCCACTGCAACCAGTAGTTCTAACTGCTATTCGAATACCCACACCCTTGCCACGGCGTTCTAAATTCTGGCTAATTCGTTTACTTGCTGTTTCGGTTACGGTAATCATCTATCGCAGCCTTGATTGCTTTGTTTTGTAATCTAAAATTGCTGCTTTAAGACTATCTTCAGCCAAAATGCTGCAATGAATTTTTACGGGCGGAAGCGCCAACTCCTCTGCAATCTGACTATTTTTAATAGTGCTTGCTTGATCCAATGTCAATCCTTTTATCATTTCTGTTACAAGGCTTGAACTTGCAATTGCACTGCCACATCCATATGCCTTGAACTTTGCATCAATTATAATATCTGTCGCTGGATCAACTTTAATACTTAACTGTAAAAGGTCACCGCATGCCGGTGCTCCGACGAGTCCAAAACCTACATCACTATCTTTTTTATTAAGAGTTCCTACATTTCTGGGGTTCTCATAATGGTCCACCACAGCAGCTGAATAAGCCATTTTAATCTCCTATTATAGATTGTACTACTTCCATCGGTTGATCAAAATGCCATTTACGACGATTCTCTTCACCCGTTATAAACTGTATATTATTTCGTTGTCCTAACAATATAGGATCTATTCCTAACTTAAACCCTTGCATTATAGAAATAATGTGATCTAATTGCAAGTCTGTAGGATGTTTCCCACAAGTTGGTATCTGCTCTCCAGCCTGTTTCATTTTTTTAAGGGTTCTATATGTTGCGTACCTGACTTTGCTTCGATACAGTTTTAACAAATCAGTTTGCGGATTTTTTAGTCTTAGATTATTAGTCTTACCTTCCCAGTTAGGATTATTTTCGCCCTTCCATTTCAGACTTTGTGTTTCACTGGACAATCCCTTATTCCAGCCCCACCCTTTCTTTAATCCTTCTGTATTCTGTTTGGCTTTTTGTTCTTCTGTAAGTTTGATACCTTTGTTCCATGGTTCATACTCTCCTCGGTTCAACGGGTTTTTGCATTTCTGAGAACAATAATCTAAAAATCGTGGACGAGTTTCAAATTCACTCTTACAAAATAAACACTGTTTAAAATTACCATACTTGTTTTTCATACAAATATTTATCATCTTGGCGCACCCGCTTATTTATTGGTTACTTTGGCTGAGTACGACATTTATTGTTCTCCAGTTTATTATCTTCCAGATGTTCTGCAAGTATTTCTTTTTGTCTGCTTGATAGTCCAGGGCCCATGCATGTTCCCACCAATCAATCAACAACACAATGTCATTGCGTACTTCGTGGTTCACAATAGTTTTGATCTTGCCATCCTGTGCCAAGTACACCCATCCACTACCTTGTATCTTCATGGCCACAGTTTCGACTTGGTCTCGGAATGCATCATAGGTTTTATAATGCTGTTCGATAAACGCTAAACTGGCATCGTAAGGTCTATTAGCACCTTGTGGTGCATGTAATTGACCAAAGTATATGTTGTGCAGAAATGCGCCGGCTTCATTGAAATCAGCATCGCCTTCGCCTTTGTTGTAACGATCAACATAGCCCTTATACAAAGTGCCGTAGTGATAGTCAAGAGTTTCTTTGCTCTTGACAGGTGCCAAATCTGTAGGTTTGTAAGGCAAAGGCAAATGAAACAATTTGTCTTTTTTTCCTTCTAGGAGGACATTTCTAATAAAATTATAAGCCATTATAGTTTGTCCAGTCGGTGTCAAGAGTTGGAATCCATCCACTCCTAAAATATTTTATCATATTCATATATGTCCTATTACTTTACTTTCATTAGTATAACATTTTCCGTTTACAACTTACAAGATAAACAATCTTCCTCGTCATCAAAGTTAATTGGTTCTAGCATAGTAGGCGCATCGTCTGCAGCCATCTTGCTGCCTGCTTTGTTAATTAAACTGTAGTAGAAGGTCTTAAGGCCCCATATATGCGCCTGCATCAAGTTCTTGGCAATTAATGTAGTTGGCACTTTACGATTTGGAAAGTGTGCTGGATTGTAGAATGTGTTAGTACTAATACTTTGGTCAGTGTAGGCCGCAATAACAGCCGCTGTCTTAATGTAACCAACGCAGTCTTTCTGCTCCCACATCAGCTGATACTTGTTCTTCAACTTGTTATATTCGGGAGCAACTTGCGTAAACGATCCTGCTTTTGATTCTTTAGTGGTAATTAAACTCATTGGCATTTCAATACCATTGGTACTGTCGATAACCACTGAACTAGACTCAACAGGAGCAACTGCACCATTGGTAGCATTGCGCACACCGTGGATTAACATTTCTTTGCGTAACGTTTCCCAATCTAATTCAGGAGTAAAGTCGGTTAACTCGTTAACGCCCTTAGCACGTAGTTCCCAAGGAAATATTCCTTGACCGTAACGAGTATGGTCGCTGTCTAAACACTTACCACGCTCTTTAGCTAGTTCAACTGACATTTCTGTTAAGTAGAATGACTGGTGCTCTTGCCAGCTCTTAACCTCAGCCAGTGCATCTTTCTCACCGTACTTAAGGCTGCGCTTGGCATGCCAGTATGCTAGGTTAGTAATGCCAATGCCCAATGGGCGAATCTCATCGTTACTGAGTTTACTCTGTATCGACAAAAAGTCTTGATAGTCAAGAATGTTATTTAGGCTACGATGTAGAATTCTACAAGCTCTACGCATATCCTCTGGGTTCCGGAACGCTCCCCAGTTCATAGATCCCAAGGTACACAGGGACACTCTGCCCTCGACTTCATCAATTTCATAATACTCGTATTCGTCATCTAGTTCTTCCGGTAGACATTCTATCTCTTCATATAATGCGTTCATTGTTCATCCTAGTTATTTCTTAAAAGTTTGCCATGTTTTATCAAAAGATGTCTACTTATTCCAGTTGCATCTATTGCCTCAACTAATGTGTTATATGTAACATCATTATATTTTATTTTTGGGTCAGCATTGGCTCTTTTTGCTTTTTTTACGCCATCACTGTTTATTTTACTTTTTTCACTATCTGTTAGATATTGTTTTTCCTTAAACTCATATATAACATTTCTGTTGTTAGTAAGTTTACGACACTTATATCCTTTATAGTGTCCTCTATTGCCTCTTGCTACAGCACTCATTGCACTAGCATTTAATCCATTATTTCGACAAAATTCTAACATATTTTCTAAAATTAAATGTTCGCCGGTTGGAGTAGTAATTTCCCAAGTATCTGTTAGTTTTGCTTTTTGTTCAGCAGACATTGGAAGATTTTTATTGCCGCCACCATCAATGCCGTTTTCTTCAATTAGGTTTGCCCAAATTCTTTCACCGTCTGTGTTCCTAGCATTTACAATATTATTTTCTTTGCTAAAATTAATAGCAAATTGATATATCTGGTCTTTGTTCTCAAATAATTGACACCATACTGTTTCAACTTCGGTGCCGTGTTCTTTAAGATGCCTTTTCCAATAAGTACCAGACCCTAGATATTTTATAGGGTCTTTTCCGGTAGTTTTACAAAGATATTTCAATCCAGTAATTTTATGTTTCTTAATCATTAGCCACGTGGGTGTAAAAGTCATTTATTATTCCTAAAGTACATTGTAGTTATTTATCATTACTATGTACTTTAGGCACGTTTAACTATGATATCTTTCTGATCTTAACTATATCATTAGACTTGTTTTTCATAAACTCATCTACCTTATCTTTTTTAACACGAACTGTCTTTCGTGTTGGATCCAGGCGTTTGAATGATTTGGTTGGTAATAGAATCTCACAACACAAGTTACTTTGATAAATCGCATGATATTCAGGATTGAAAGGCCCTTGGTTCATTACATTATCAATGAATACAAGATATATTCGACCTGTGTCCGTGCGTTCCTTCAAAATACCACTCTTGAACACTTCTTCAGCACTCATAGTCTTTTTACGTAGACCTTTCTGCTTTTCGTACTTGACATACAGTTCTTCAAACAAAGAGGTATCTCTGTAGAACGCTTCATACAAGTCAGGTACTTCATTAGGGTCAAAGAATGTTATTTGTTCTTTGTTCTTGAACCGTCTCCAGAAGAAGGCAGAAAGAACCACTCCGTAATCCATATGTCGGACTCGAGTTTCTTCAGTGCCTTGATTATTTTTAAGCACAATAAGATCATCAAACTGATGATGCCAAATAGGATAAAACACTGTAGCACTAGCATTACGAATTCCACCTTGTGAACATGAACGCAAATCACCAAACCATTTCTTTAAGAACGGTATCATGCCTGTGTGTTGAATTTCCCCGCCACGAATCGGGGCACCTAATGAACGTAGACGTCCAATTTCTAAACCAATGCCAGCACGTTTGCTAGCATACTTTGCCATCATCTCACCAGATGCAAAAATACTATCCAAGTCATCATCGCTACGAATAAGAACACAGCTACTAAATTGCTTAGTAGGAGTGCCCAAACCGGCCAAGACCGGAGTTGCAAGAGTAAAGAGTCCATCACTAGCTGCATTGTAATATTCTTTGATGTAACGCATACGTGCGCCGCTTGGTTCTTCTTTGTGAAAAATCGTAGCAGATGCAACCATGTATCTAATCTGTGGAGTTTCGTAAATTTCCTTTGTTGCACGATTACGTACCAAGTACTTTTCAATTAACTGTTCAATGGCTGCATATCCATACTGTTCATCTTTTTCATGATCCAGCATGTCATCCATCTTGTTCCACTCGTCTTGACTGTACCAGTCTAATAATTCACTAGTGTACAGGCCAACAGCAACATTCTTCTTTACAATTTCGTAAAGGTGGGGAACTTCATATGACTCATATACATTCTTCCTCAACATTGATAGCCGCTGTTTACCTGCTACATATTGATAGTTAGTATGTCCTACATCGGGATTTTGTTCTACATCGATTAGGTCAACAATAGCACGTAATGTGATACCGTCAATTTCTTCTGTTGTTATGTTATCGTAAAAGTGCAATTGCGCTTTAATCTCAATCATTGACTGACTGACATCTGCAATACCTTTACATACTTTTGCGATCTGTGCCTGCCACTTCTCGATCATCAATGGCTCTTTCGCTCCACTTCTTTTTATTACCGTAATCGTTGTCATCTACGCCTCAATCTTTATTGTCTGATATTTACCATTGATGTTACTTGGTCCACATCAGTCTGGTTTGAATTTTTTCTAACACATCAATGCTGCTAACTGTTCTATATTCGTAATTTATAACATATGTGTTGTCAATTATTAACATATAGATAGGATCTTTTTCTTCCGGGGAAGTAGAAGTATGTATCTCAATTTGGGAGTTCATAAATCGCTGCGTTAACTTAATAGTATACAGCATGCCTATTACAATTGCAAGCTCATCGAAGTTTCCATTGGCAATTAGTGTCCAAGGATCGGGCCATTCTTCAGGATTTTGGTGATCTAGATAGTGACTAACAAACGGAGCATGACCCCAGAGATCAGCAACATCTTCAAAAGGAGTGTTGCTAGTTTCTAGTGTTTCTCTAAAGTGTTTCCAGGCTGTTAGTCTATCGTTATTATGTAGATTAAACACCGTAGGTAACATCAAAAGAGATGATACCTTCAAAACTCGGGTTCGGGTTTTGGTAGGATAAAACGACGGTGTCAACTGCACTGTCAAGATTAGGACTTGCTAATGCTGCTGAAAATTCTAATGCTGCCATTATAGATCCTCCTTCGGATATTACTGACGATGATGAATATTGATAATTATCAGTGATTGATACTTCAGAGCGGTCGTCTCCAACTAATAGAGTTAGTTCGCCTGTTCTAGTAAACACTCCCAAATTTAAAAAGTAACTTATAGTCATATACTTGTTAAATGCTGAGAATGCTGCCAATGGTGATGCATAGTCAACTACTTTGATTTCTAAGTTAATGCGTTCGTTAAATGAAACCTTATCGCCGTTGTATACTTCGACTACTGCGGCATTAGCTTTTAATGACGCTTGTTGTCGATCACTAGAGCAATTTAATACTCTGTTGTTTGTCTTTTCTTCAAAGTAAACTATTGGAGTCTCTGGAGCACTTGCAGTTCCTATTCCGTTGCCGCAATTTTTAAATGAGCAATCTTGTAACAGTGTATTGATGCCGTTGATTGATCTAAATGTACTGGCATAAATTTCCTCGAAAGTACAACTATCAATTTTCCAATTGGTCAATTGTCCGGTTTCGCCTTCGACATACACACTGGTATTGTTATTAAAAAACTTAGTATTGATAAATTTAATAACTGACTCAGTTCCTGTCGGGTCACCTAATACTGGTGCAACTGTTTGTCGACATTTTGCACCGATGCTGACATTTTCAAAGATACAAGATTCAAATGTAATATCTGTAGTTAGCACTCCAGCTTTATTATTATTCCAAAATACTGCGGCTGGTTCTAAAGTTAACGAAGATACTGTATCAGTATGTATATCGTAGTTGCCTTTAAACAATACTTCAGTAAATTCACTAGATGCAACTCCGGAAAGTACTGTCTGTCCAGTTGTGCGTTGTATTGTTAAATTGTCTACCTTGATATTTTGAGGACGAGTAGTATCATCACCACTTGAGAAGTCTACTAGTTGTAGTCCTGTAGATGTTATGAAAAGAATATTATGTATGCTAAAGTTTAATACTGAGCCACGTTGTGTTTCTCCTCGAAGGATAATTCCGCTAGGCAGTGTTAAGTCGCTAGAGAAAATGTATTCTCCGTTTGGAACTACTAATACTTTCTTAAAGCCTGGATCAGCGTTTCTAAATAACTGTGTGGCAGCAGTTTCAAATGCAGTTACATTATCCGTAGACCCGTCACCAACTGCACCGAAGTCTATAACACTAACTTCAATTTCGTCAATCTTACTTTGGAACCCACGAGGTACGCTAAGAGTGATTGAAGTGTCGTTAGAAGCAAACTGGTAACTAGATATTAGTGCTAATATGTTATCGTGCTCTGTGAGAATTTTAGTGTTGCCTACGTAGGGCGCACCTTCTAGAACACTGCCATTACCAATAAACAACTCTTGACTGTCAACTGCCCAAGCAAATTCAGCAGAGCTTAGTTGCGGAACTCCACTGTTTGAATTTTTTTGTCCTCTACGGACCTGGATTTTTGAGATTTGAATTACGGCCACTTTATTCCCCTAGAAACTTCTATTTCTAGTATTTAGCTTATCTCAAAGCGTAATACTCTTCTACTTTGTTTAACCAAAGATCTTGGTACTTGTTAAAGTCTTTAGGTTCTAGTGTAAACTGTTGATATTCAAAAGCACGGCTACACATAAAGATAACACCCTTGCGAATGTCCGTGCCGTAGACTTCGTTATGTGCTAATATATAAGCCATTAACTGTAAGTAGTAGTCTTCTACCCATTCAGCTTTCTTAGGCTTATTGGTCTGCTTGTGATCGCATACTGCTGGCTCGCCGTCGTGTACTCCTACTAGGTCAGTTGTACCCGAATACAGTCCAGGAAAGTACAAGCTCTGTTCCATAGCCCATACTTCGTTCATTTTACTCAGCCCATTCTTAATGATAACATCAGCCATCTGATTAGCCTGTACGTGAACTGGGTTGTTACCCGGTTGTCTTTGCTCGCCGATCAGGAATCGTTCTAGGTTGGCATGCATGGCTGTTCCGACGCCGGACGCTTCGGTTACAATCTGTTGTGCTTTAGCTTCGCCGACTCGTTTCTTCCATTCATTCAAATGAGTCATATCCTTTGTTGCTGACAGGATAGTTGTAACGCTTGGAAGGCTTTCACCGTCTGGAGTTTTGTAAACACGCTTGCGAGTAACTGGATCGTTTACTTGGACACAGTTTTTATATTGGTACCGTTCAACGAACGGTGGTGGAGAAATAGTATTCATACTGTATATTATACAGTAAAAATACTATTCGGTCAACCTAGATTTAAACTTTTGGCATTGTTTGTGACGCAGCCATCTGACCTGCTGCTGCTGAATCGGCAGTTTGGTCTACTTGATCTTGACTTGTCTCGCCACTTTGTTGTGGACTTTGTGCTTGGTCGTCTGGTGCGCCTGGAACTTTTAATGTAATCCCGTCATCATTAAAATCTTTAACTAAAGATTGTAACGCAGGAGTAGTGTCAAACATCGACTTAAATGTTTCGTAATCTGCAGCAAACTCGAAACCGTTAGCTTTAGCGACCTGTGCTAATCCATTCCAGTTTAGACTAGCTGAAGCTTTCTTGCTAGCTGCACGTCCAATGTAATTCCTAAGAATCATTATGAACTTGTCAACTCCGGAATCACTATCTGCGAATTCAAAAAATCTCATCTTACCGCCGCCAGTTGTTTTTGCAATTCTTGTAACTGCTTTTGTGTTGCAGCGATTTGAGACTGTATCCCTTTCTTTTGCTCAGCACGAGCTAACGCTTGTTGTGCTTGCATCTTAGCATTTGCCTGGGGATCTTGAGCAACAGGAGCTGCGCCTGGAGCTGCACCCGGTACAGGAGCTGCACCCATTGCAGGAGCTGCACCCATTGCAGGAGCAAGCTCTCTAAGTCTAGAGTAATCACTCTCTGTAGTTATGCTAGATAGTCGCATTTTAGCCTGCTAGTACTTTTAACAAACGGCTACCGCGATCAATACTTTCTCGCTGGGTACGGCCCATTTCTTCGGCACCACCTGCTGCTGCATCGGCTGCACCAAACTCGTCGTCCATATCCATACCGTCGCCTGCATCATCTGGATTCATTGCGTCTGGTTCAGCAACATCGCCCATTTCTGGATCTTCAGCACCTAACATTTCCGGTGACTGTTCTTCGCCAGTCAACGCACGAACGCTAGTGCTTAATGCTTCGCGTGTAGCCTTTAAATTTTCTAGTGCAGATTGGATTGCTGGTGCGCAAGCTGAGATAAAGTTCTTAGCTGCTTCCTGTCCCATTTCGTCACGGATGCTGTCACCTAGTGTTAGTAGTGTGTCATTTTCCATGCCGCTTAATTCTTCAATCCAACGGCCAACTCTGTCAACCATTGTTTTTGCTGTGACGATTGCACTAGCCTGTTGGATTTCACCTTCTCTTAAATTGCGCATATTATCTCCTGTTTGTTCAATGCTTTCGTCATACTTATCGTGCTTGTCACGGATAGTATCTAATTTCTTTTCACTAGCACCTTCACGGCCTGCTTTGGCCAATGCTTTCATACCGTCCTTGCCATACTTCTCATTGCCCTTAGCTGCGCGGTTCATATCGCCTTCTTCCACGCCTTGCTCGACACCTTGTTGACTTAACATATCAATTGCTTGTTTGGCCGCTTGTGCCATCATTTCTGGATCGCCTTCGGCATTGGCACCTTCTTGGCGCATAAATTGATAGGCTTGGCGAAGTGTTTGATCTTTACTGCGTTTTACATCATTGAAATAATCGCCTAGTTCATCAGCAACATCGTCGATCATGTCTTCGCCTGCTCGGGCACCATTGTAAATATTTTGTATCGCTGACAACACAGCACTTCTAAGATCATCAACCCCTTCTTCTCCTACAGTGCCCACAATATACTCTGCTCTATCCATAATTTCTGCCACAATAGCATCGTGCATGAACTGAGCTTGCGAAAGAGCTTCGTTTTCAATATTTTCGTTGAATCCACCTTCTGTTCGGGCAGTGTGAATTTGTGTACGTAATTTATTACGTGCATCTTCCAGCTTAGGTGTATCGAAGCTTTCTAGGTTTAGTTTTTGTCCAAATGTTTTAGCTAGACTTTCGTTTAGTTTTTTAGCACTTGTTTTAAAAAGATCTGTTGTTTTCATTTTATAGTATCCAGATTGATGTAGTATTTATTCAGAAAGAAGACAAACGTTCTGCTATAATTTTTGTTTTATCGGTGCGATTTCTGCTTTCTGTGTACTTTGCCCACAGCACATCTGCTTTATCGTAGTCTCGGTTGTTAGTTGCTAGTTGATATTGCGACCGCAGCAGTTGACTATCTACAAACCAACGGCCATACTCTTGATCTGCGTTGTAGATGTTATCTTGTAGTATAACATTTTTACGCCTAGCAAGCAAGTTTGCCAAGCTGATTGCGGCACAATTTAAACTGATTTCTTTATATTTTATTTCGCCATGTTGCCAAAGGAATTTTAAAGATCCTTCGCTGGTAATTTTAACATCGCCGACCAGAATGCCGTCTGCTACCTTGACAGGCAGAATTGGATTCTTTTGTATTGCAGAGCGTAATGTTTGCTCTAGGCGTTTAGAAATATCAGTCATTAAAAAAGGAGCATCATGCTCCTTTATTTAACCAAGTAGTTGATTACGCCATCTTCATTAAGACTGCAATTGCTACTGATAATATCCCTGCTACTACTGTTCCGGCTGTACCAATAATTACTTTGGTCAAACTCTTTTGTCCGTCTACAATATCTTTGTGCATGATATCTACTTTGCCTTCTAGAGTGATTAGACGTTCGTCTAATTGCTCATAACGTAGTGCGCATAAGTCTACATGCGCTTCAAGGCTTGATCTTTCTAATTGTGTTGTTTGCGATGACATGTTGTTTGGGTATCCTCTTGTTAAGTCAAGTGCTCGCTCCGAGCCATATGCCTAAATTGTAAGTCGCCTATTGTTTGCCTTTGATACAGTATTTATCTCTGTCGTGCAGATTCGTAGTCTTGCATCAGATTTCTAATGTCTCTTAGACTGTATTTTATTTCAACTAGTCCACTACCAGTAGTGGTATAGAAATTTATTAAAGTCTTAACCACATACATAACCCAGAACCACCAACTAATTGCTATCACTCCTATTAGCGTAATACCGATAATTGCAAGTAAGTTATTTTGATGACTAATTGCCCATAGAGACAATGCTAGTCCTCCAGACATCATTATGCTGGCAGCTATCATAACTTGTTGCCAGTGTAGTTTTTTTATTATAGTATTCATACTAGTATTTAAACTCGATTACAAAAAATTAATACTACGAGATAATTTCTACGTAGGTATTGGTATTGCCATTAGCTGTTTGAAACGCAGCAGGAGTTATGTCCGTAGTATTTGCAAGATCAGGAATGACCGGCACACCATGCAGATCCTTAATCAATAAGCCTACTGGATTATTATCCTCAAGGAAAACATCGTCGCGCTCGCTGTCAAACTCCCAGGACCAATATGCAGCCTTGCCGTTAAATGGATCCGGCAACTGCCCTATGACCATTTTAGGATCAACTAGCCATTCTGGGTTGGCTCGTAATCCAATGGCCTGTATGAGACTGTTAAAGTTTGCCTGTTGGCTTAATTTTAGTTTATCAGTTTCACTACGGTCGGGATTCGTACGAGTGATATCAATCAAGGTTGTTATTTTGTATCGTGCCATCAGATATATTTACGCAGATAAAAAAAGGGTGGAAAATAAATTCCACCCTTCACTTCCTATTACTAGGAAATACTAAAATTACTTAGCTGGTGTAAAGATTGCAATAGTAGAAACTGTCAACCCACCAATTTCCATATCAGCTGTAGCTGCGGTGAAATCGCCTGTACCTTGGATACGTAGGAATACAGTGTCAGTGGTTCCACTAACGAAGGCTGTACCGTCAACTGTACCAACACCGGCGATTGTGAATGCTGAGTCGCCATCGCCAGCTGAACCATGTGATGTTGTCAAGTAACCAGCAACTGATTGGATATCAGCGTCTGTTAAGTCTGTACCTGCCAATGAAACAATAACTGTTGTACCTGCATCAGAAGTACTGATGACAGTTTTTAGTGCGTTGGCACCAAAAGTTGCTGCTGTACCGCCTGCGTTGTTAACTGTTTCTACTCTTGTGTATAAATTTGCCATGATATATTATTCCTTTATAATTATGCGAATACTGCTGCTGTAACTGTTGCTGATCCGCCTGTAGCTGCGTTGATCGCTGCTTCAAATAGACCGTAGCCTGCTGTGTCGTCAGTTGCAGTATCTGATGCTGATAGTGTGTCTTTAGAAACAATAACAATTGCTTCGTTAGTTGTTAACACTGCTGCGTAATAAACTTCAGCCATTCTTTGTACACCTTGAATTGCTTTAACAAAATTGCTGCTAGAAATAGTTGGTGTTGTCTCAATGCCTGTTAACGTAATTTTCAAGAATGAAAGTTCACGTGTACCGTAAGCACCACCATTGTACCCGTCTGTGATTTTGAAGTTGTTAGCTGGTAAGTAAGCTGTTGTAATTGCTGCACCTGCATTGCTGTAGGTTTGTGCGAAAGATGTTAGATCTGCCATAATATGTTCTCCTTGATTATATGACCTCGCTCAGAGGTCGGCATAGTATTTATATCAAAGAGAAAAAATCATATTTAATCGGCTCTAAACGGCGTCCAACGGTCACGTGGAACTAGCTTAACAGCGTTTGCTGTACTCATATAGCCTTCTCCGCCTTGTTTGCCGCCTGTACTAGCAGCAACATCGCCTCCTGCACTATCAAGCTCACGGATAATTTCATCCTTGGCTTTCATTAGCTCACGTACTAGATAAAATATATCTTCGAGTGCGCCTGCATTTATAGCTGCTAGATCGATAATCTTCTTCTGTTTAGCAGGACTAACTTTGCTAGTAGATAACCAGTTAAGGAATACCTCCGGAGCAATTTTGTCTAGTGCTTTGGCTTTACTTTGATTATTAACAAAGGTATAAATGATAGTCTTTAGATCACTAAGTCCTGCAACTGGTGCTAGGAACTTGTCAATCAGAGCGCTTTTACTATTAGCAATTTTTGCAATTGCTGCTAAGTTATCTGCATTAACTGCGGGCTGATGGTTAACATAAGTTTGACCTAATACTACTAATTGTGCATTAGAGTTTAGACTTGACACATCGTTGAGATCATCGCCGTCTTTGTCTCCGAAACTATTTAATACCTTGTGTGCAGCAACTGCAATCTTGGCATTGGCAATTCTACGGCCCAGTTCGCTAACACCTTTCACTGAATAGGTTGTCTGGTTAGGAGTAAAACTCATCACCCCATTAGCACCTTCATACGGCTTACCTGGGTGGAATAGAATGTCACCATAGATATAACCACGGAAGTCTTTGGGAGTACCTGCTTCGAAGATAGGCCATAGACTGGCCATATCGTTGGCAAACTTCTCACGCCACTCTTCACCCTTGCCTCTACTTAGGATAAACTGTTTTAGTTCTTCAGGGCTAGAGCTCTTGCCTTCTTCACGTCCCCAGTTATTCTTACCAACCATACGGAACGTGCCGTCTTCTTCACGTCCCCAATACACTGTTGGATTGCCGTCCCACTTGACCGTTACGTCTTTGGCATCTTGTGCTAGACTTTTAAGAATCTCAACAGCACGTTTAGCACCACTAGGCTCTGTAAATACAAGATCCTCTAAGTGGTTAAACTCGCGACCAACTTTCTTCGGAGGAGCAGCTTCAGCTTCGCGCAGGAATTCAAATGCTCTCATTTTGTTGCTTCCATCATTCTGCGGAACCACGCCGGCGTTCCAGTCATTGCACTTTCAAAAGATATAATATTTTCAGGTAATGTGATACCCTGTTTGCCCAATGTGTCTCTTGCACCAGCAATTAGCGCTTCGTAGTTAGGCAATTTTTTAATGTAATCTAAAATGCTGTCAACGCTCTTAACATCTTTTACTGTGGCTGTTTGCCCTAGTAGCACTTTGGCAATCTGGTTCCAGTCATTGCCATTTGGCAATAGCTCATCGGTAGTTGCACTGAGTAAACCATGCTTAGGACTGTACTTTAATCCTTTTGCACGAGCAATTGAGCTCAACACAATGTGACGGTGTTCGCCACGGTAAGCACCTTGTCCACCGATCATTGATCCTTGTTGGAACAATGGATTAGCTGAGAACATGAAGTCTGCTTGCACGAACCCATTTGCTGGATCACCACCAATTGGAGTTTTCCAATGCACGTTGTCACCCGTTAGTTTAACATTCTCTTTGCCAAACTGTGCTATTAGCTTGTTGGCAAATTCTTTCTTGTCTACTTCATTTGCATCTACTGATAGGTCAAGATCACCACTACTGTTCTTTTCAAACGTGCCATCGGCATCTTCTTTGCGGCCAGTAGTACCTAACCATTTAACAGGCTTCTTATCATCAAGCTGCTTTTCTTTAGTAAAGTCCAAGCCTGTGATTTTTTCAATATAGGCAACGGTACTTTCAACGTCGCCAGTGGCAATGCGCTGTGTTAGCGGTTGCTTGTCTGGGCCTTTAAAAATATTTCCGCCCTCTAGTAGTAGATTACTTTTTGTCATCTGATTCCAGTAATTTCTTTGTTTTGCGTGATTCTGCTATCTTACGTATACCGCGAGTAAATTTAGCAGTATCTTGTCCTTTAATAGCGTTAATGAAACGGCGCTCCAGCTCATCTGCTTGATCTGCATCATAATGTTTATGCAGGCTTTCTAACAGATTGATTGCAGAGTTGATAATGTTAGTGGCGCGACTTTCAAAAAGTCCGTCCTTGTTCCGTACTTCGGCAATTTCATTTAATTCTTGTAGGATAGATCTAGTTCTAATTTTCATCACTTTTCCAAATTATAATGTATTTAACTATATTTAAAAGTTATTATACAATAGTTTACGGTGCTTTGCAACCACTTGACAAATGTGCGGTTGCAGCGTATAATGTATAAATACTAAGTAGAAACCATGATAACGTTTCTACTGATAATACACACATTCAAAGGAAATAAAAAATGTTTAAGAAACTAAAAGCACTCTTACAAGGAGTTGCAACTCGGTTTGACACATCTCGTCAACGCGAACTTGAACTCTTTATTAAGAGCAAGAACCCTACCTGCACAGCAGACCTAGAACAGCTAGTACGCACGTACGAGCGCTCACTAAGGAGCTCACAGTATGGTTACTAAAATTAAAAACTCCATCAAATCGTTCGGTTGTGCATTGTTCAATGCAATGATCATCAGTGGCGAAAGCCGTACTCAGCAAGTATCTAGATGGTATGTATAATTTGCTAAAGCAGCTTGTTGCAGTATTCTGCGACAGCAAGTACGATAAAGAAATTATGCGTTATGCCAAGTCTGAATATTCAAAAGACTGGGAATACGCATACCATATGTTAATGCAGGGCAAACAGCCCTATACAAGGTTTTAAAATGTTTAACACAATTATAGAGTTTTTTGAAGCACTAGGTAGAGCAAGAGCAGCTGCCACACTGGCTAGGTTGGGACATCATGAGTTGGCAAAAAAACTTATGTCTGCTGATACGCCAACGTTTGATGATCACCCATTTGAGGTTCATCCATAATGTGGCCTGTGTCTGACGAAGAATGGGAAGCATGGTTCAACCAACCCAGTAAGTAGTATGCATCACGCAACTATTACAGAATATAAAGGAAATATTAAATGTTAGTTAATATAAGAAACTATTGGAATCTATTACCAGATTTTAGCCTAAGCCATATTCTGCTGCGTATCCCACTAGCGCTGATCTTTATTCAGCAGGGTTTAAGTAAAATGCCGTTCGATCCTGCTGGCGGTGAAGCATTTGGGTTACCAGCATTGATATGGTGGGTAGTTGTATTTGGAGAAATTGCTGCTGGTATAGGACTTTTATTAGGCGCACTAACCACACTGCCAGGACTGCGGGACAACTAT
>Ga0222710_1000386_pt1 | contig 20845 bp, 20 predicted proteins | sample AntAcemetage1696_FD_181143 | JGI IMG/M metagenome (GOLD analysis project Ga0222710, IMG submission 181143) | Saline water microbial communities from Ace Lake, Antarctica - #1696 | ecosystem: Environmental > Aquatic > Non-marine Saline and Alkaline > Saline | place: Antarctica: Ace Lake... | reverse complement strand
CGCCGGCGACGGCGGAACCCTAAACGACCCCGTCTCCGTGCTTCCCGGCGACGCAAAAAACATCACCGCCGCTTCCAACTCCGCCGCCGCGCCAATTGCGTGCCACGCCAACCACCCCTCGCTCTCCGTGATTCACCTGAAGTACGACACCATCCCGGCGTTTTTAGTCACCAAGATCGTGTGCGAAAGCGGCGCGGTGGCGCCCACGGACGTGCCCAGCTTTTTGCGGTGATTTAAGGCGACGACACGGCCGGTTTGAAACACGAAAAGAAGAGTCCATCAAAAAAGAAAAAAGAAGATCAATCACAATCAATGTCATCCACCGCAATCAATGTCATCTTCTTCATCCCTCCTCCCTCGTCCTCACATCATTTCCCGGTTCAGCGCGTCTAGGTAAAGGTCGTAGTACCGGCCCGCGTTTTCAAGGTCGCCGATTTCGGTGTATATATCCGCAATGGCGCCTAGGGCGTCGGTGTCCCCCGCGGCGTCGCCCACGGTCTGCCGCATCAACAACACTTCTTTGAGATGCGCGATGGCGGCTTTGCCGTCGCCTAACCCTCTTCGGGACGCCGCCAGCCCCCGCGTTGCTCTTCTGGTTTGCGTGCTATTCCCGACCATACGAGCCAAGGTCAGGGCCTTTTCAAAGCTCACAAGGGCTTTGTTGTACGCCACGACGGTGTCTTCCTTTAAAAGCGCGCGGCCTTCCCGCAACGCGCCCAGCAGCTCGGCGCTGGACGGCGACTCGTCGTCGTCGTCGTCCGAGTTTCTAAGCGCCGCCGCCGCTTCCTCTTCCAGGTCCATGGAGTCCATCGGTCCGCCGGATGATTTGTTCGTCGCCGTGTGCGTCACCCCTCGCGGCACCGCGACCCCCCCGTCTTGGTAAACCCCCGACGGGCTCGGCGCGCGGATCTGCGCGCGGAGCGTGGAGTTCACGAGCCGCATCTGGTACGATTAACAAGAAGTAACGTGTCAGTCTTGTAAGGCCGCGTGTATGATGGATTGGGAAGGGTGCACAGTACTGCATAGTATGAGTAAACAGTCAGGGAGTCTTGTATGGGCAGAGGAAATAGCCCATTCGGAAGGACGAGTATGGGCATTCAGTCCGGCGGAACGTGTTCAGTGGGAAAGCCCCGCACCTTTTCGTTGAGCTCCGCGATTTCCGCCTTGCGCGCGTTCGAAGTTAACCCCGCCCCGATCGCCCCAACAAGCGCCACGGTTTGCGAGATTCCCACCACGTCCACTCCGAACGGGGTGACACACAACGTGTTCCCGTTCGCGACTTGCGCGCGCGCTTTTTGTTCCTCCAGCACGCGAATCTCGTTTATCTCCCTCACGCGCTCCGCTTCGCGCGTAAACCGCAACTCTTTCAACTGCGATTCTTCTTTCCGAATATCATTCAGCACTGAATCAAGATTAGCCCTCGCCGCGGTTTCCTCCACCCGGCGGCGCTCCAGTAACGAGTTTCCCCACGATGACGCGTCTGCTGTTGTGGTCGGCGCAGGTGTCGCCGCGAATGCGTAATCGGGTGCCCCGAATTGCGCGCTCAAGGCGACCGCGGCCGCCGCGACCGCGGTCACCGCGGTCCGAACGAACCTATGCGGCGTTTGTGTGGTAACCACATCGGTGTCATCGCGAGCGCGAGTCACCTCGGTGCCAAGCACGACGCGAGGCTCAGACGCCGCGCGACTCACGGCTCCGCGACGTGATGACCGAGAACTCGCCCGACGATTCGGGCGGGTGGAGGATTTCGACCAGGTCGCATCGTTCCCATACCGAACACGCACGCGCGCGGCGCCTGGAACGACCACGCGTGAGGCTTGCATCGGGGCACGCGCGGTGAACTCCACGGTCGGTGCGCGAACTCGCGACGGGTACGTGGGCTGAAGCGCGCGAGATAAAGTGAGCAGAGGAGGTCGGTGTCGTGGTGAGAGTACTCGCGTCCCCGGGAGCCTTCTTTCCGCTTTCCTTTCCGTCCTCGCTGGCCAAATTGATTCGTCGAGATTCGTCGCACACACTCCGAAAGCGATCCAGGTTGATCGGGGAAGTGAGACGGTTCGATCGTGCACGGCACGCGTCGTGACACTCAAACGTCGCGATTTCATCGACGGAGACGCGACTTTCACCGGGAACAGCGCATTTCGCCGCCGCTACTTTTTCCAAAATCGCGCAAAACAAAACTTGCACCCCACCCACGATGTGCGTTGTGTTCGTCTTGGCTCGACACAAGCAGGCGCGCCATTGGCGGGAACGTGCGAACACGCGCGACTGGAGTGCACTTTTGGCTCGAGTAACACTCTTTGGTCGGTGCGAAGTGTCCTTGGCGCGGGGAAGTCGACCGCGTGCGACGCGAATTTGGCGGGTTTAGGGTAAAGGTCGCCACCGATCGCAGTCTTGGCGCGCGTGTTTGGACTCGACACCGGCGGTCAAGTTCGGTCGGAACCTTTGCCGGTCGCATTGTACGTGCGTGACCGGTAGTTCGCATCACGATGGTGGTCATCGCGGTCGCCGCGGGGTCGCGCGCGGCGACGCCGTTCCCGCGCCGAAGACGCGAGACCGTCGGCGCCCGACTCCACCCATCCGGGCTCGGCCGATGCGGGTTCGGTCGGTTGGTCGCGCCACTACGCGCTTCGGGTACCCGCGCGCGCGTGCGTCTCGCCGCAAAGGCCGCCGACGGTACCGGTGACGCGAACGACGACACGGAACCCAAACTGGAAAGCGCCACAGAGTCGTCATCGACTCGGTGGACGAACAGCACCGAAAATCTCTTAGCGCAGCTCGGCGAGTCTTCCGATTCGAAGAAAAAGAAGAAGAAGAAGAACAAAGAGGGGGACAAGAAGAAGAATGCCGCCGAGACGAAAGCGGCGCCGCGCGATGCGAACGCGAACGCGAACGAAGCGGAAGCGGAGGTACGTATTGGGCCTTTCCCAAATCCCAACACTGTTTGCCCATACACGACTGACACTTTCTTTCACTTATCTCAGACGGGTTCCGCGTCGATGCGGAATCAATTCTCGCGAAACGCGTTGCCGATGCCGACGGCGGCGCGAAACGCGGACGCCGTTTCCGAAACGCGAATCCAAAAGAACCCGTACCAGGGACGTGCGCCGTGGACGCAGTACCCTTTAAACGCCCCTGGCGTCGCAGGTGGTCCGGCGAAAGCAATCAGTGACCTGCGGTGGTCGCCCAACGGAAACGCGCTGCTTCAAGTTGATCGGCAGACGATTCCGTACAACCAGGTACGCGTCGTGTTGGGCTTTTCCCAAATCCTGACACACTGTTTGATGCTCTGTATGGAGTGCAGTTACGCAAGTCTTACCACTATAATATGTGCACCAGAGTCCGCCGACTGCCTGTTCACTGTGCATAAATCGCCCAACACAAGACTCGCGACTGACCCTTTTTCTTTTCCCCCGCCAGTTTTGTAAGGATTTGCTTTTGAAGGACCAAATCAGAGAAATCCACTGGCACAGACGCGGGCACGACCGGTACGTGGTTGTTTACAACGACGAACGGGTGGCTTATGTTCAGGTCCCGCAGGATGACTGGGTCAGCTCGGATTTAATCAACAAGCAACCCGGGTTGCGGGTGCACGAAATAACGGAAGAGGGCGAACGCGACGCGAGCACCGGTACGGAACTTTCCCACTGAACACGCTCAGGCTCTGCGATTTATCTCCCCGCTGGTGACTGTTGTCTATACATCGCGACGTACTCGTCCTGCGTCCTGGACGGTTATTACGACCAGAAGGGCGCATTCCCGGAGGACTGTTACCACGACTGTTTACGTAATACCAATCCCGGATATACCCATCACGACCGACTGACCCTTTCGGCGTTAATCGTACAAGGCGAGTACGTCAGCGCGGGCGACACGAGCGCCAAGCTGTTCACGCAGTACGGCGTCCCCTTGATTGGCGTTGGGATCGTGTGGTTCATCGTGTGGACCATGAACCGCTTTAAAGGCGATTTCGACGACCGGCAGAAGATGATGGAGATGGACCGACGGGAAGAAGCGATGAAGAAGGTTGAAAACGACGTGAACTTGAGCCTGTTGAAAACGCAGCTGCAGTTAATAGACCCGACGAAAAGCGCGAATGACAAGGCTTTGTATCAAGAAGTGGAGACGAAGTTGGACGTTATGCGCGCGAAACTACAGGCGCGCGCGCGGTTCATGATCTCGGAAGAGGGCGGCGGGCCGGGCGGGGGTGCGTCGCCCGGGGCGGGCGGGGACGGACAGGAAGAACAGGTTGACAAGTTCATGAAAGTCGACGGCATGCGGGTTATTGGGAAGCGGGACGCGGGCGGTGACGGGGACGCGGTGGCGATCGCGAAGGCGGCGGCGAAGGCAGCGAAGGATGACGACGACAAGGCGCGGGCCCGGAAGAAAGGAGGTGGGGGGGAAGCGTCTGTTGACGGTTCGAGCCAGCAGATTCTCGGTTCCGTGGCGGGGTTAACCGCGGAACAGACGCAAGCGATGGACGACAAAGCCGAAGCCGACGCGTTGCGCGCGAAGGAAGAGCGGAAGCAAGGCAAGCTGCGTTCGAAAATGAAAATGCGCGACGAGAGCGAAATCGTCAAGTTCGCGGACGTCGCGGGCGTGGGTGACGCCAAGATTGAGCTCGCGGAGATTGTCGATTTTTTCCGGAAACCGGAAAAGTTCGCCGCGTCAGGCGCGCAGGTCCCAAAAGGCGTCATGCTCACCGGGCCTCCAGGGTGCGGCAAGACGCTGTTGGCGCGGGCCGTTGCGGGTGAGTCGGGGGCTACTTTTTTTTCCCTAACCGCGTCTGAGTTTGTGGAGATGTTCGTCGGCGTCGGCGCGGCGCGCGTTCGAGATCTCTTCGCGCAGGCCAAGGTACGTGTTGGGGCTTTCCCAAATCATAGACGACTGTTTCATGCCCGGTATGGAGTGCAGTCAGCAAGTCTTACCACGGAGTGCAGTGACGGCAAACGTCTTACCAACACGACAAGTGCACCACCGAACACCAGACTGTTTGCGCGCTGGACCCGAAAATCGCCCAACACTCCCGACTCAAAAGACTGACCTGACTCTTTCTTTTTACCCTCTCACAGAAACAAGCGCCCTCCATTATTTTCATCGACGAACTCGACGCGATCGGCCGGCCGCGCGGCGGCGGCGGCAGCGGCAACGACGAACGCGACCAGACTTTGAACCAGCTGTTGGTGGTACGTATTTCCCATTTAACACATTCTGCTGAAGGCTGAATGCCCATACGAGACTGACACTTTCTTTTTTATCTCTAGGAACTGGACGGCTTCGGCAGCGATTCCGGGGTGGTGTGTATCGCTGCGACGAACCGGTAAGTATTTCCCATTTACCACATTCCACTGACTGATTGCCCATACGAGACTGACATTTCTTTTTTTACAATCAGGGTGGACGTTTTGGACAAAGCCCTGGTTCGCGCCGGGCGCTTCGACCGCAAAATCACGGTGCAGGCGCCCACGCGAGAGGGACGGCTGCAGATTCTGAAGGTGCACGTTCGAGACAAACCCCTGAACAGCGATGTGGATTTGATTGATTTAGCCGCGGAAATGAACGGCTTCACCGGCGCGATCATCGCCAACGTGGTGAACACCGCGTGCCTCAGCGCGGCGAGGGAGGGGAGGTACGGCCGGGCGCGCGTTTCCCAACTCCAAATCCCGCCTCCACGTTTTATCTCTAACGCTGGTTACTGTTGTCCATACATCGCGACGTACAAGACATTAACCACTTCCTTTTATTCATCGCAAACAGGGACGACGTCAACGCGGCGAACTTCGACGCCGCGGTGGAGGCGGAGACGCTGGGGAAAACTTTACCCATAAACAGGTACGTGTTGCGCGTTTCCCAAATCAGGCGGCACACTGTTTTACCGAAGCTGGTGACTGTTGTCCATACATCGCGATATACAAGACGTTAACCACTTTTTCTTTACAATCACAGGGGCGAGGCGAACGACCGGCGGTTGGCGCGCGTACACGCCTCGTGCGCGGTCGCGACGCATATTTTGATGCACGACGTGTGCAAGCTGAACTTCGTGAGCATCGTGCCTAGGGAGACGAACACGGACGGGTGTGTTAGCCTGAAAGACTTTCCCGAAATCGAGCGCCCCAACGCGATGACGAGGTCGGTGTTGACGCGACACACGCGGACGTGTTTCGTGCCGCAGCTCGCGGAGGAAGAGTTTTACGGATTCGACGCGCTTTCCTTCGCGGCGGCGCCGTACACCGCGCGTGCCAGGGAGGTCGCCACGATGATGATCGCCGCCGGCGGCATGGCCGCGAACGGCTCGCGGCTGAACTACGTCCCCGCGACGGACCAGTTTATGATTTCCGACTTTCTAAGATCAGGTACGGCCGTAGGGGCTTTCCCAAATCAGGCGGCACCGGCTGTTTTATCTCTCAGCTGGTGACTGTTGTCCATACATCGCGATACACGCGACTGACACTTTGTTTTACCGGTACCAGACGTCGTGGAGATGATTTTACGAAGCACCACCGCGGATTCGTACTTCGAGTCCGACCGGGAAGCGCGGGTCATGTTACAGCGGGAACACGCCGCCGCCAGGCGGTTCGTGAAACGGCAAGCCGCCGCGATTGACGCGCTGACGGAGGTTTTGTTTGAAAAGAAATCCGTGGACGATTCGGAAATTTCGGTGCGTATTTCCCAATCACCACGTTCCGCCTGCCTGATTGCCCATACTCGTCCTGCGAAGGGACTATTACGACCAGAAGGGCGCATTCCCTCGGACTGTTACCCTGACTGTTTACGCATACCAATCCCTCTTACACATGGCCGAGAGACTGACACTTTCTTTTATTTATCTCAGGCGGTCATGGCGCAACACGCTGTTCCGGAACCGGAGGACGAAGAAGGGTTTGTGTCACCAGAATCGCGGGAACGCTTAGCGCCGTGGACGGAAGCGATGCCGGAAGGGAGCGTGCCCGCGACGAACGAGTGGATCGAGACGTAGAGAGAGCGGCTTTATGGCCTTTGGGGTTCGACTCGACGAGTCAAAACTTTTTATTTCAAGGGTGGAGTCGACGCGTTGCGTTTCTTACCTCCTTCTTTCTTTTGTCTTTTTCCTTTTTTCTTTCTTTTCTTCGACGACGAGCGTTCCTCCCCCTGCTTCCAACTCCTACTTCTCCCCCCCTCCTTCCGACTCCCCCTCCTTCTTACTCGCCGTCGTCAAACCCGAAGTAGCCGCGAATCGTAAACGGTTCTTGCTTGATCTCGGGCGACGGCGTTTGCTTGATCTCGGGCTCTTGCTTGATCTCGGGCGAACTCTCCTTCTCGCGCTTGACCCGCTTCGAACTCGGTGCAGCCGCGCGTGCTGCCTTACACGCTGCACAGGTGTATTTCAGCTTGCCGTGCGGGCAGGGGCTGCACAAAGCGCAGTTCCTTTTCAATTTGCCGTGAGGGCAGGGGGTGCACTCCGCGCAGTTGTACTTCGGCTTGCCGTGAGGGCAAGGGTTGCACGCCGCGCAGCCCTTTTTCTACTTCCCGTGGAGACAGGGGGTGCACTCCACGCAGCTGTGTTTCAGCTTGCCGTGCGGGCAGGAGGTGCATTCCACGCAGTCGTGTTTCACCTTCCCGTGCGGGCACGGAGTGCACTCCTTACAGCCTTGTTTCAGCTTCCCGTGCGGGCACGGCGTGCACTCCTTGCAGGCGTGTTTCTGCTTCCCATGCCTGCACCGCTTAAGCTCCCATACCATGGCTCTCACTCGGTCGTCGCAGTTCACTTTCCCTCTGTGTACTACGCCTCTTCACGCTCTGCGCGCCACCACTGTGTGCGGGTGAGAGCGGAGTCGTTGCTTTTGAGGTGACGTGAGCTTGAGCTTGTCGTTCAGTTCGAGGAATTCAGGAAATTCAATCACTCAAGAAAATTGCCAAAAGCTGCGAATTCAACACCCACGCATGTCACGCCCGTCGTCATAGCTTCCGACGTCGGCGTCGGGCGCATTGAAGGTCATGGGTGGCCAAGGCGCCCGCCGCGTCACAGCGCGTGTGCTGGCGCTCGCTTTGCTGACAGTGGTCGGGGCGAGGGACCTCGGGGTTGGTGGGAGTCGTGATGTCGAGACGCGTGCCTTTGGATCTGGCACCGCCAACCTCTTTTCCGAGGCTTCATCTTCTTCCGCCCCCCGGCGCGCGCTTTCGCAGTGGGTATTGCCTGCAAGACTCACGGTTCCGAGTCGTTCAACGTTGCGTTTGCCGTGGCAAACTGCCGACCCCGCGGTGGTGTCCGCGTCCATGGGCAGCGAGGACGTTTTCGGGGGTTCTTTGGACGACGACGGTGATAAAGATGATTATGTTGTTGAAGATGGCGACGGCAGTCTGGACAAAAAACACGACTCACTCCCCCGCCCCACGGATTACGACGCCGCCGACGCGGATTACTTCGCCCACAAAACCGACGCGCGAATCACCGACCCGATTGAACGGCAGCTCGTGCGGTGGTACCGGGAGACCGATGAGCTTGATGGGAAGACGGACGGACAGGAAGACACGGAGACGGGGTCGGACGAATCGGCTAAAGCGAAGATGAGTTCTGAAAAAGCGAAGGAAAAGAAGGAGAGTTCTGAAACGAATGAGCGCGACGGTCGGGAGAAAAAAGGCGCGTCGTCGAAACACACCACTCCCGCGGCGGAACAGCTGGGTTGGTCAATAAAAGGAGAAGAAGACGACGATGAGGTGGTAGAGGAGGGTCAGGGTGAGGTGTTCGGTCCTGAAAGCCGGTTTCGGGAAGACGCTGCCGAATCTGATTCTGGCAAATCTGACGATGCCGAGCAAGAATCGTCCCAAAACACTTTGGCGACGGATTTAAAGAAAGCAGGCCTGCCGTTGTACTACGCGAAAACTGATAAGTACCACGGCTCTAGCGCGATTTACGTCCCTACGGACAAGGCAACGAAGACGGCGACCGATTTGGAAACGATTGAGCGTCTGTTTGTCACGGCGGAGGAAGCCGCTTCAGACGAGGCTGACTTTTTGCAGTGGATAGACGCGCAGAAAAATCGCGACTCAAAACGTTCTGAGGCGCTCGCGAACTCCGCGGAGTCGGCGACACAGAATGAGCTGGACGAATTCAAGCAAGAGAAACGTGAAGAGATGCGCGACGTGTTGAATGACGAGATGGATGCCGCGAAAGGCGCGCGTTTCTCCACGAACAAAACGCGCGCCGAAATCATCACCGCCGCGCGCGACGCGATTGCGCACACGGACAAAGCACCTCACAGTGCTGTTGAGAAGAACGTGGAAACAAACGTGGAGGCGATGCTCAAAGAGGAAACAGATGCGGCGATGCTCAAGGAGGGGGACTTGGTCAGCGCGGTGAACGCAATTCGAGGTCGAGACGAAAACATCAGAGAAGAAAAGAGCAAACTGACGGAAACGAAAACCCTCCCCGCTCTGGGCGCGACGCCTAGCACTTCATCGTTGGGCCGAAAGGCGGGTTCCGATCTCCTGGAAACCGCGTTTCGCACCGCCTCGAAGTCGTTCCACCCGGATGAGGAGTTGGTGGTTGAAAAAGAAGAGGAAAAAAGCGCGGGGTACGCTGAGGCGTTTGAACGCGAGAAAGGAAATCGCGGGTCGACCCGTACCGGCGATGGAGTTAGTAATGGCAAACAGTCTGGGGGTAAGGGAAAGACTGGCAGGACGACTGGCAAACGTTCCGTCGTCTCGCGACGCCGCGAAAAGGCCGTGAAGGATGTCTCCACGGCTGCGCTGGCGGGACAGGGACACAAATTTTCGAGTTCAAAACACGAAAAGGCGAAGTCTTCGTCAAAGTCGAAAGTGTCCTCAAAGCTCTCCAGCAAGAAACCACGTTCGACGAAACCGAAAACGTCCTCGAAACCCGCGACCGCGAGCCAAGAAATCGAAGCGGCTATTCGGGGGCTGATGATCTTGGACCGGGCCCAGGTTGGCAAGATCGATAACGCCGACGCCCGCGGCGGGTCCGGGTCCACTTATTTCTTCGCAGGCGACTCTGATGATTTCGTGAAAAACGGCCAGGAGCACCGACGGCAAACCGCGGAGGAGGGTTGGTTGAGGGACGAACGGGTCGGGTCGCGGCGAGCGCGGATAATCAAGGTTTCATCCCTTGGTTTGGTACTCGCCGGGATTGGGTTCTTCGCGGTGCGGCAGCGACTGCTGAAGGACAGAGACGAGTCCATGCGTTTGCCTCAAACCGTTGTGCGGATTCCTCAATCAGTGGCGACCCCGACGAGCGGACGGTCGCGGGAGAAACCGCCGCGGAGGAGTAGCGGCGGCGCACAAGCAGAGACAGCCGCGCTGCTGCCCAGAAAATAGTCTAGAATTGAGTCACCTATTTTCAAATCGAACATCGAGCTAACTTGTACGCGGCTAGATCCGCACGCTTTTCTTTATCACTACCAACCCCTCACCCCCACGACTCGTCTTCCCGGTGTTCCTTAAGGTACGCCTTGACCTGGTCGTTTACGAAGAAGGAAACTCCCACGCTAATAGGCCCTTTGATCCAGTTCATTGAGACGCCTTTGTACAAACCGCGTCGGAACCCTTCCGTGTTGGCGATGGTCACGAGGGTTTGCCAAGGCGACACGTACCCGCCGCTCGCCCCAACCACTTGTATTCGCCGCCGCACGATATCGAGCGGGTACGTAACGCTCTGTGCGAACAAACCGGCGAGGCCGCCGAAAAGAAGCCGCGTCGCCGCGGGGGGTTCGCAGTTTTGGCGGTTTCCGTCTCCATCTTTATGACTTTCCTTGTACCTCGTTTTCAGCGTCTCAAACGTGGCGAAGGAAATCCCGGCGTACGGCACTATGCCCAGTAAGGTGGGTGTGATGCCTCCGTATAACCCCCTCACGCCTTCTTTTTGCACGACTCTAGTCATGTCACCCAGTAGCGACCCAAGTCCTTTGCTAGTGTTTGCTAAATGTAAACCATTTCCCAACGACTGTTTGCTCATACCAACGCTCCTCGCCGCCGCGTACCTGGCGCGCATTAAATCTAAGGGATAGGTAATAGCGGTAGCCGTCGCGCCCGCCGCGCTCCCCGCGATGAACCGCGTGGCGACCCCGGAGTGGGTTGGTGCGGTGGAAGTAATACTACTACTAGAAGAAGTACTACCACTGCCTGTGTCACCATTATTTCCGACTAATTGGCCACTGGTACCATCCGGCGCGCCGAACAAAACCCCAAACGCTTCGGTGGCGGCTTTTTCGAACCGCGGGTAGGAAAAAAATGACACCCCCGCGTACGGCACCACCCGCACCATCATCACGCCGTTACCCCGCCAAAGCCCAAACACTCCCTCGGTTTTGACTATATTTTTAGCTACTGTAAGTGCATTAGACACAGAAAACTGCCTACTCTTGTCCACTTGAAAGATAATCTTAACCCGGTCCGCGGGCGCTATGGCGGATTTCGCGACGGCGCCCGCGATCCCGCCGGCCACGAGCGCCTCGACCGCCGTGCTTTGCTTCGCTTCGATGTACGTCGCGGGGGGCTTGTGGACCTCTTTAGGGTTAGGGCTAGGGTTTTTCTCTTTGCAGTTAGGGTTTACTTCAGGGTTCCCTCCGCCGAACACCAACCGCCTCGCCGCCGGCGTTTTTTGCTGAAAGTGGTCGTTCGCGGTGAACCCCTTGTACGATAAAACCGAAGTAACGTGTCAGTCGGGTAAGGCCATGTGTATCCGGGATTGGAAAGGGTAACTGCCCTGTACTCCACACACCGCAGTAAACAGGGAGGTTTAGGGTTGGTGGGTTTAGGGTTCAATGGGAAAGGCCCTTACCACCGCCGCCGCAATTGGGCCTTTTATCCACGTCAACCCCACGCCTTTGAACAAACCGTTTTTTACGCCCTCGGTTTTGTAAATCGAAAACAAACCGTGCAGCATGCCGGTGTATTTCAAGCCTTTCACACCCCCCATGCCATTCAATGACCCTCCACCGTGCACCTGCATGCGCCTTCGCACCACGTGAAGCGGGTACGTCACGGTCTGCGCCAGGAACCCCGCGACGGCGCCGGCGCAAAGCTTGTGTAGCGTAGGCATTTCGTTTTCGGTGGAGTTTTCGGTGGAGTTTTCGTTTTCGGGACTCGCGGTATCCTCGCCGTGACCCGCGCCGTGTCGAACGTTGTAAAGCGCCTTTATCGATTCGAAAGTGGCGAAGGAAACGCCTCCGTAGGGAACGATACCGACTAAGGTGGGGCCTAAACCCGAGTACAGCGACCGAACGCCGCCCGTTTTCAACGCGGACCTCAGATGGTACGCCACGCCGCCGTTGGTTTTGGTGTGCTTTGCGAAACCATCGCCATTGCGGAAATTTTTGGAGGAATCACCGACCCCCCCGGGGTGACTCGCCGTCCCTTTCCCCTCCCCTGGGACATGCGCGGAGACCCGGGCGTGCAGCAAATCAAGGGGGTAGGTCAACACCGTCGCGGTGGTTCCCGCTAACGCACCCGCGGTGAACCGGGCCACGATTTGTTTGCCGGGTGACCCGGCCAATGTTCCATCGGATGATTCGTTTTCGCCGAAAACCCCGAACGCGCGCAACGCAAACTCGTTGTACCACGGAAACACGGTGAACGTGGTGGCGCTGTAGGGCAAAATGCGCACCACCGCCGCGCCCGTTCCCCGCCAAAGCGCCCCCACACCCTCGCGTTTCACGATCCGGGACCCCACACTCCACGCGTTCGGTGGGGTCGTCGTAGCAGGGGGGCCAGGGACACCACCCCCGCCAAACGGAGGAACGTACGAACCGCCCGCGTTTACCTGAATCAAAAGCTTCACCCGGTCGATGGGCGCGGTCGTGACTCGGGACAACGCCCCAGCCGCCCCCCCCGCGATGACTCGGTCGATGGGCAACCGCGGGTCGTCATTCCTCGAGGCTGACCCTGGCCCGACAGCCTCGGCCATCCTCCTTCCGGACCCCGGGAGAGGCCGGCGGAACGCGCGCGCGCCTCTGCACGTTTCACAGATCGGCGCGCTCGCAAGTCGTTTTTGCGGGGAACGGCGATCCCCGATTTTGGTGCGTTTATTGTAAGCAGATGCCATCGGACGTCTCGTAAAACGCGCGGACGTCGCGAGCGAGCGCAAAGAACTCGAAACAAAACTTAAAATACATAATAATAAAGAACTCGGTCTGAAACGCGTCCCCGTGGGGCGCCTCACGTCGACGCATACGGCATCCATTCGTTGACTCGCGCGCGTCGACTCAAACACAATTGGGTAGATTTGCCGTATGAATTGTAATACCAGAGGTAAACCTCTGGCAATACCGCGATTCACACTACCCCTGGAACCCGTACGTGGTGTACCCATTTGTTGAGTTCACTTCGGAAACTTCCTGTACCAACGAGGGCTGGTAGGACCCGTCGTACGAAGAGGCGTTGCCATAGGAACCGGCTCCTTTCGAGGAGTAGCTCCCCCCCCCCACTCTCGCCCTGAGCTTTGCGTTTTCAAGCGCCAACGCTTCGTTCTCCTCCCGCAGTCGTCGCCGGTCAGTTCGTACCTTCGCGATCTCCTGGAAGTGCCTTTCGAACTGTTTGTTTGACCTGCCCGCGCCGAGCACGGACAAACCGAAGAACGTCAGCCCCGCCGCGACGAAGACGACGAAGTTTTTTGAAACCACGACGGCGGTGTTTGATTTCTCAATGGGAGCCCGAGACGACGCCGACGGCCGGCCGAAGGGTTTCCGGTCCCTTAACTCGTCCCGGGTCGTGCCGGTGGTGACGCGTCGGCCAAGCGGTCGGCCAAGCGGTTTATCGGGTTTAGTCACCGACCGGTCGTCTCCTTTTCCGTCGTACTTGTGGCTCGCGCTGTCATCCTTCGGGCTCGCGCTGTCCCCGTCCCTGTCCCGATTACCACGTTCCCCATCTCCAGAGTTCCTCGCGCTGTCGTTCACCCTGCTTTGCCACGAAACCGAGCCTTGGCTCCGGTCAGACTCATAAGCTCTCGACCCCGACCGCACCCCGGACCGGGCCGAACTTCCCCACCCGGCCGACATGGTCGGTAAGGGCGGACGCGCGCCGGTGTTTGGCGAAAGCGCACGGAAACAGCTCTTCCCGTTTTTTTGAAATTCTTGGCAGTTTCTGGCAGTTTCTGTCGATCTCCGTGCTGTCCGTGAAACGTCGCCTCCGGAAGAAAGAGGAGACTCAGATTCATTCGATCACTGTTCCGTCCGCGAACCGGTGTGACTCGTCCCTGACTCGGTGATTCCCGGACACGCGGACCGGGGCGTGGAAACGGACGCAAGGACGGAGGGTGCGCCGGGTGACTGTTTGGGGTGACTGTTTGCTGACACGGCCGAGATGGGGACGTCTTCTGGTTGGTCGATCGCGACACGACGCGAGTCCTCGCCGAATTCTGAATTCCGATCGCGACCATCGGCGGCGAGACGTTCCCGGGTCGTCACGGTCACCACATCCGTGGTCGTGGCAGTCTGTATCACCTTTCTCTCTGTACACACGCACGTGGTCACCGCGTTCAAGGCGAGCGATTTCAAAACCTGCGCCACGTCGTCATTCTGCGCGAGACACCGGGACGTGCGTTCTCATGACCCGGCCAGGGCGCACAAAGTGGAGGGTCCGTTTTCCGTAGACGCGGATGGCACGAGCGCGACGGCCAGCGTGGTTCGCGTGGCAGGCCACGACCGCCCGTTGACGCTGACAGTAACCTCCTACGGCCACGAAGGCGTGGTCCGGGTACGGTTCGACGACCCGCAATTTCCCCGGTACCAAGTAAAAGACGTGCTCGTGGATGCGTTGGACGGGACGCGAACAAAGTTTCAATCGACGACGAGGGACGAAAAAAATGGAGAGACCACCACGTTTGTTCTCGCTACACCTCACAACGTTGACCCTGACTCGCAACCGATAACCGTCAGGATCACTCACGACCCCCTGCGCATCGCCCTTTCAATCGGTGGAAAAGAAACCGCGGTGTTTAACAATCACGGGAAGTTTGACTTTGAGCGGTTCGCGGAAAACGGGCCGGAGGACGAGAAAGAAAAAGTTGGCGACGACGATGACGAAACCGCCTCCGAGAAACCCGAAAAACAATCCGGGTGGAGCGAAACCTTCAACGGGCACGTGGATACGCGGCCGTTTGGGTACGTGTTGGGGCTTGGACAAATCCTGACACACTGCTCGCCGATTGCCCGCCCGTAATTACTCACTCACATCACGAAATACTGACACTTTTCTTTCCCAATCACAGCCCGATGGCCATCGCGCTTGACATTTCCTTCCCCGGCGACGCCGTGGACGTGTACGGCATCCCGGAACGCGCGACGAGTTTGAGCTTGAAGGACACGAAAGCTGCTGGGGGCGGTGGCGTTGAGTCAGGAGATACTGCGGAAGACGGCGAAAAGGACGCATCCGCGGATGAAGAAGAAGAAACTTCGAAAGACGATTCACAACCCTACTCCGAACCGTACCGTTTGTACAACCTGGATGTGTTCGAGTACGATCACGACAGCCCGTTCGGGTTGTACGGCTCCATTCCCGTGATGCACGCGAGGTCCGTCCGGGGTGACACCACGAAAGGTGGTATGCACGGTGGTATGAGCAAACAGACTCAGGAAAGCAGGGTCACTTACAGCGCCGTGTACGTGCACAACCCCACGGAGACGTACGTTGATGTCATGAGAAGTGGCAACTCGTCTGAAGGTGCTGAAACCCTGTGGATCTCCGAAAGCGGCGCGGCTGACTTTTTCATCATGCCCGGTCCTACCCCAGGCGCGACGCAGCGGCAGTACTCCCAAATCACCGGCACCACCGCCATGCCCCCCGCCTTCGCCTTGGGGTACCACCAGTGCCGGTGGAACTACGTGGACGAAACAGACGTCGCTGCCGTTGATGCCGGGTTCGACCAGAGGGACATCCCGTACGACGTTTTGTGGCTGGACATCGAGCACACGGATGGTAAGCGGTACATGACTTGGGACAAAACGCACTTCCCGTCGCCAAAGCGAATGATCGACGACGTGGCGAGCCGCGGGCGGAAGATGGTCACGATTGTGGATCCGCACGTCAAAAAAGATGACAACTACGGAACCCACGTCGAGGCGACACAAAAAAGGCTGTACGTACGACAACCAAACGCGGGCGGCACGGATTTCGACGGCTGGTGCTGGCCCGGGTCGTCCGCGTATTTAGGTACGTATTGGGCCTTTCCCAAATCCCAAGACTGTTTGCCCATGCAAGACTGACACTTTTCTGTTCCAAAAAAAGACGTGGTGAGTAAAAAAGTCCGCGAGTGGTGGTCGGGGAAGTTCTCGTTGCAAAACTACGTAGGTAAGTTTGCGATTCCCAAATCCGCCACACACTGTTTTACCGAAGCTGGTGACTGTTTTCCATACATCGCGATATACAATCTGACACTTTTCGTGTAACAATCAGGATCAACAAACGATTTGCACGTCTGGAACGACATGAACGAGCCTTCCGTGTTTAACGGTCCGGAAATCACGATGCGGAAAGATTTGTTGCACGAGGAAGGCGCGACGGAACACCGGGAGGTACGGAAATTTCCCACTGAACACGTTCCACCTTCGCGATTGCCCATACTCGTCCTGCGAAGGGACGGTTACGACCAGAAGGGCGCATTCCCTCGGACTGTTACTCTGACTGTTTACGTAATACCAATCCCTCATACACATGGGCCGACCGACTGACACTTTCGGCGTTAATCGTGCCAGGTGCACAACGTTTTCGGGATGTTCTACCACGCCGCCACGGCGGACGGGTTGCGGTTACGGAACAACGAGCGGCCGCTTGTTTTGAGTAGGGCGTTTTTCGCGGGCACGCAGCGCATCGGCCCGGTCTGGACCGGGGACAACGCCGCGGATTGGCACCACTTGCGAAAGTCAATCCCCATGACTTTGGCGCTTGGAATTTCCGGCCTAACCTGGAGCGGCGCGGACGTGGGTGGTTTCTTCGGAGACCCGGACGCGGAGTTAATGACCAGGTGGTACCAACTAGGTATGTATTGCGCGTTTCCCAAATCCAGACACTGGTTTACCGAATCTGGTGACTGTTTGTCCATACATCGCGATACACAAGACGTTAACCACTTTCTTTTCCAACACCCAGGCGCGTTTTACCCGTTTTTCCGAGGCCACGCGCATCTCGACACGAAAAGACGCGAACCCTGGATGTTCGGCGAGCCGTACACGCGGACGATTCGAACCGCGATTCGGACTCGGTACCAGCTCATGCCTTATTTGTACACCCTGTTCGAAGCCGCGCACCGGGAAGGAACTCCCGTGCTTCGCCCGCTTTGGTTCGAGTTCCCGGATGACGATTCCGTGGCGAAAAACGACATCAGGTTCGTGATGCGCGTTTCCCAAATTATAGACGACTTGTTTTCCCATACAAGACTGACACTTTTCTTTTACAACCGCAGCGCGATGGTAGGCCCCGCGCTTTTGTTAGCGCCCGTGTTGGAAAAAAGCGTCGAATCAATTGTTGTTTACCTTCCCAAAGGCGTGTGGTACGACTACGACACACACGAAAGGCACGTGGGCCCAACAACCGTTACGAAAGCCGTTACGTTAGCCACCACGCCTCTTTTCATTCGGGGCGGGTTTATCATTCCGAGAAAAGACCGCGCCCGACGCAGCGTCAAAGCGATGGGCGGCGACCCGCTTACGTTACTAGTGGCGCCCGACGAAAACGGCGACGCGGTTGGCGAGACGTACGTTGATGACGGGGTGGGGTATGCGTACGTAGGGAGCGACGCTTTCATCCGGCGGGGTTTTGTGTTTAAAAAAGGGGCGTTGACGTGCGGGTCGCCTTCGAAAGAAACCGCGAAAGGGTCGGGCGTGGAGAGCGGGAACGCGTTTGCGGCGCGAGAAGCCACGAAACCTGGCGTGGGCGGGGATTTCCCGGACGCGAACGTGAAAGTCGAGCGCGTGCTGGTGCTCGATTCACAAAAAACAATCAGGCAACCCAACGTGCGTTTGGGGGAGGACTGGCAGTTGACCGTGTGAGCGCGGCGTCTGGAGGACGAGAAAGTTAAAGGGGTTTGGTGTGTTTTTGCGCGGCGACGCGTACGGTCTTTTTATAGGAAAGGTCGTGAGTCTTGGTTGTAGTAGCGCCAACTTTATCACTTGCGTGTGTAATGCGAACTTTCGTGTATATAAACAAGTCAAACAGGTCGTAAACTCACATCATCGGTTTTAACTCAGCGCTCCGTCAACCGCGCTCTCATAAAATAAAGTCAAAAAGACTTACGCCATCGCGGCGCGCGCTTCCTCTTCTTCCTGGGAGTAGCACAGCTCGACGAGGGGCTTGTCGTTGCGCACGCACCCGCGCTCGGATTTCGTGACGTAGTCTTCGAACTTGTACTGCATCTCGAACGAGCACACGGCGGTCATTTCGCAGTCGGTGAGGCCGCAGTTCCCTTCCGCGGCGCCTGACGCGAAGGACATGTACACCTCCAGATCTTTGTGGAACTTCCCAGTCATGTCGCCCTTCAGGGGGCGGAACACGTCGAAGGATTCCTCCGCCGCGGCTTTCTTCAAGTACTTATCCGCGACGGCGTTGTTGTAGGTTTCCACCGATGACTTGTACGAATGGAGCGTGCTGTTGTACTCGAAGAACTTGTTATCCAGAGCCTGGAACTTGTACGCCTCAAGGGACTTGGTGGCCATGCACTCGCTCGCGAAGCACTGAATCTGACGGGACGCGAGGTCCGTGTCCGCCTTGATTTCCTCTATCAGCTGCTTGATGTTCAAGCAGGTTTCGTTGTTCTTCGCCAAAAGGCTGCGGCGCTTGGGGTGCGGTTTGTTGAAATCGAACCCGTCCAGGTCGTCGCACACCATCTCGCTCACTTTCTGGATGTTGTCCATGTTCTGATGGTGCTGCACGAAAGCCATGCCGTTGTAGTCGCGGATCGCGGTGCCGACCTTACAGGCGTGGCTCGCGTTGTTGTACGCGAACACCCACTCGTCATACGCCACCCGGTACGCTTCGTGCGCGTCCGTGGTGACCTTGTGAATGCTCGAAATGCACGGGCTGTTCTGGACGTCGAGGTGGTTGTAGGACACGGTGGCGCCTAGGACTTTCTGTGACGCGAGGGTGCACGCGGTTTTGCTGTTGTCCATGGCGTCGCAAACCGTGCTCACGGTGGGCGCGCAGACCCCGAAGCTCGCCTCCGTGGTGTTGCACTTCGGGGGCATGATCATCCTGCATGTTTCGTCGCACTTCTCCGTGCCTTTGCAGTAGTCGCTTCCCTGGAAGTGGTGCGTGGGGGCTTCGCTGCAGGTCAGGGAGGTGAACTTCTCGGACTCGACTTCGAACTTCACCGCTTCGTGCTCGCCGCGCAGGACGTCAAACTCCAGGTTGGATTCGGCGTGGACGTAGCCTTCGGGGGGTGAGGAGTCCAGTTCGTAGCACCCGGTGAGGGGGGCGCCGACGACGTTGGGGGGGGTGGTCATGGGCATGGGCTCGCCGTGTTTCACCTGGTCCTCGAACACGGCGAGCACGTCGGGGGAAATGTCCAGCTTTTCCAACTCCGCGACCGGGTCAACCATCTCCATTTCGAAGACGATGCCGCTGTCGTGCGCCACTTTTTCAAACCCCTTCATCGCCGCCTCATCCACCACGGTGGGGTTGATGATGATGTCCACTTTGAAGGATCCGGACTTGAGGGCGCGGCGTTTGTCGAAGGGGCCTACGACGTCACACGCGACGCCGTCGGGGTTGCCGAAGATCGCCAGGGCGCCGGAGCACGCTTCGTCCGCGGAGTCGGCGGGGAAGTCCATGGTGACCTTGGGGACGGGCAAGCCGGCGATCATGGCGTCGGCCAGGACCTTGGCCTTCGCCTTTGTGTGAGGGTCGGAAATCGCATCCAACAAAGGCCCGGGGTCAACCGCGGCGACAATCACGCCGTCGTGCTCCACGTACGCCTGCGTCGGGCCGCTGTCCATGAACTGCGGCTTGTCGTCGCAAGGCACGGGGCCGTACGACATGACGCCGTTTTCGTCCCAGGTGTAATCCTTGCAATCGCCCGAAGGCTCCACTTGTTTCGTTTTCCCCCCGACCGGTTCGTACATCGTGGGCGTGAACGTGTGGTGGTTGTACACGTCGAACTTCTCGTCCGAGGTGAACACGGGCTCGGCGTACGGGTCGTACGGAGCGGTGACACCAGGGGAGGGGGCGTCCGCGGTGGCGACGCCGCCGGGGGACGGGCCGGGGGCCATCCCGGGGGCGCCCGCCATGGCGCCTTCCTGGGCCACCATGGAGGCCCAGGCGGATGCGCTGCTGACGCCGGCGGCGAGGATCGCAGCCTTCATTATGAGGCGGGGCATGGTGAGGGTCTCGAAAACGCTGTGGATGGGGGGTGGAGAGGAGCAGAGGTGGTTAGCGACGAAATTCATTTGCGGCAATAGCACGTCTTAACACCCCTTCTTTAGCGCGTATGGGCTCGGTCGCTCGGCGCGAAGCTTCTACGCTCGCGCGCGTCTCGCGGGTCTGTTGATTCAGGCCACGAAACGTTTCGTGAAACACGAAAAACGCATGCTTGCCCGAATGCGCGGCGCGGCGGAGGGCGGTACGGCGCGCGCGTACGGCGCGGTCGCCACCGGACGCCGCGGGATCGTACACCCCCCGAAAACGTGGTGTTTCTTGGATTCGACGACGCGGCCGCCGCAGGTTCTTCATCGCGTCGGGTTCGCCTTCGCGTCGCGGGCATGCGCTTACCTGGGGGCAAGCGCCTTGGAGGTTCGTACGGGTTACGGAAGTGACCGACGAAAAGGGGGAGCGTACGCGGGGGGCGTGCGGTCCGTGAATGAAAAGCGCGCCCGGAGCGTGATCTTGAAGTCGACGGGTGTTACCCGTTGGCTTGGATTTCGAGCTCGAG